>Ga0164243_10000806_pt1 | contig 54715 bp, 58 predicted proteins | sample OricompcompostOP_FD_108781 | JGI IMG/M metagenome (GOLD analysis project Ga0164243, IMG submission 108781) | Organic Plus compost microbial communities from Emeryville, California, USA - Original compost - Organic plus compost (OP) | ecosystem: Engineered > Solid waste > Mixed feedstock >... | reverse complement strand
CTGCGCATCCGCTGGGAAATCCGCGACGACATCCACGAAGCCTTCATCAGCCTCGCCAGCGCCATCATCTGCTGGCGACAACTCAAACGCTCACTCTGTTAGGACCTCTAAATCAGTCTCGCGTCAGCGAGGCCTTTATCTCGGCGGGCGAGGTCTCGCGCTCCCGCGAATAAGGCCTCGCTTCGCGAGACTCATTTTCTTGCGCGTGCGGCCGCCGTCGTGGCTGGGCGCCGTTTGCGAAGTGCGGCCAGGATGCCGGGCGAGATCCTGTGCAGATTCCAGGCACGGGGACGTTGTGGTACTTCCAGGGCGCCGAGCCGACAAGCATGCGCTGCGCGCAACCCCGCGCGGGGTGTGATGCCCGCCGCAGGCGACGCCTTGAACCCTGGAAGTACAACAACGCACCCGTGCCTGGAATCTGCACGGGATGAGAGTGCAGAGTCTTGGCCACGCCGTCGCGGTACCGCCAGGATTCAAAGCGCCGCCCGCGGCGGGCACCCAAGCTGTGCCGCTCAAACGGCGACCAGCCACCCACGGCGACCCACCGCGCAAATAAATCAGTCTCGCGAAGCGAGGCCTTTCCCGCGCGCAGAGCGCGGTGGCGCGAAGCGAGGCCTTTATCAGGGGCTGCTTTGGCCTAGGTGGGGAGGAGTGCCTCGCTGCCCATCCACAGGTCTTCGGCGGTCGGCGTGTTGTAGGACTCGCGGGAGGAGTGGGTCTCGCGCGAGCCCGAGAAGTAGCGGCCGGTCGTCGTGGCCAGCGATGGGTCGAGGATGAGGCGGGCCAGGGACGCGGCGGACCGTGCCGGGGTGTGGATGTTCACGCCGGGGACCACCGTCAGCGCGGGCAGGACGTACCGCCAGGCGAAGCGGGCGAGCGGGCCGTAGTCGCGGGCCAGGCCGGTGCCGGGCATCAGGCCGGGGTCGAAGGCGTTGACCGTGGCCTGGGTGACGGGGGTGCGCCGGGCGAACGCGTACGCGGTGAGCACGTTGCACAGCTTCGACGTGGTGTACGCCCGCCGGCCGTCCACCTCGCCCGGGTACGCCAGCGCACGCACCCCGGTGTACGCGGGCGCCGGCATGCCGGTGCGCCGGCTCGGGTCGTGCGTGTCGCTGGCCACGAACACCACGCGCCCGGGGGTGACCAGGCGCGGCAGCAGCTCCCGCACCAGCAGGAAGTGCGCGAGGTGGTTGACGCCGAAGGTCTGCTCGATGCCGTCGGCGGTCCGCGCGCGGCCGTCGGGCCGCTGGACGCCGGCGTTGCAGACCACCGCGCGTACCGGCGGCAGCTCACCGGCGAACCGGCGCACCTCCGCCAGCGAGTTCAGGTCCAGCGGCAGGCCGGTGACCCGCTCACCCAGCCGCGCGGCGGCCGCCCGTACGGACGCCGCGTCGCGCCCGGTGATCAGCACGTCCCATCCGGCGTCGGCGATCACCTTCGCGGTCCACCAGCCCAGCCCGCGCGTACCGCCGGTGACCAGTGCCGTACCGCGGTCCGTCATGCGGATCCCTTCCCACGGGCCCGTGCGAGCGCGCGCAGGGCGGTGACCAGATCGGCGTACATGCGGCGCAGGTCGGCCGCCGGGTCGAGCCGGGCGGCGAAGAAGCAGCCGTCGGAGTACGCGACCGCGAACCGCACCAGGTCCTCCGCGTCTTCGGCGTCCGGCAGCAGCCCGGCGACCAGGTCGCGGAAGTACGCCGTCGCCCGCGTGCGCACCCGCTCGATCAGCTCGGCGGTGGCCGGGGCGCCGGGGTCCTGCAGCGCCAGCGAGTAGAACAGCCGGAGGAACTCCGGATGCGCGCCCACCGCGGCGGCGCCGGCGCGCACGAGGGCGTCCGCGTCGCCGCCGACGTCCTCCCACCGGGGCAGCGCGGCGAACCAGCGCTCGGCGCCGCGGTCCATCACCGCGGCGAGCAGCCCGTCCTTGTTGCCGAAGTGCCAGTACAGCGAGGTGACCGCCACGCCGGCCTCCGCGCAGATCGCGGACACCGGCGTCGCCGCGTACCCCTTCGCGCTCATCAGGCGCTCGGCGGTGTCCAGCAACGCGTCCCGGGACATGCCGCCACTGTAGGGATCGTTACATACAGCGTCAACGCCCGGCCCAGCGGTTCGCCCACCGCTCCAGCCGCATGAGGTCGTCGCACAGGTCCCGGCCGTCCGGGGTCAGCGTGTAGCCGCGGTCGGCGCGCGCGGTGATGCCGGCCTCGGTCAGCTCCGCGAGGCGCTGGGTCAGCACGCTCGAGGACACGCCGTCGCAGCGGTCCTGCAGCTCGCGGAACGTGGCGCCGGGCGCCTGCGACAGCTCCCAGATGACGCGCAGCGCCCAGCGGCGGCCGAGCAGGTCGAGCAGGGCCATGATCGGCCGGCCGGTCGTCGAGCCGCGTACGGGACGGCCCGGGCGAGGCGTCGGCATGGGCGTTCCTCCGATGCTTCTATTTCCGAAGCAGCCGTGTTAGCTTCGCGGCATGCCTCGATTTTCAAAGCAGAGGGTAGCGCCGGTCGAACCTCCGTACGACGAGGAGACCGCCGCGGCGCTGGCCGCGCTGGGCCCGCCGATCGCGCTGTTCCGCGTGCTCGCCCGCCGGCCGGAGCGCGCGTACGGCGTGCACGGCTGGGGCCGGTACTACCTGTCGCGCCGCACCGCGCTGACCCTGCGCCACCGCGAGCTGGTGATCGACCGCACCACCGCGCGCTGCGGCGCCGAGTACGAGTGGGGCGTGCACATCGCCCGCTTCGCCGAGAAGGCCGGCCTGGACGGCGACCAGGTCCGCTCGCTCACCGCCGGCGGCCCGGACGACCCCTGCTGGACCGACCCCGCCGACCGCGCCGTACTGCGCGCGGTGGACGCCCTGTACGACACCGGCGACCTGACCGACGCGCAGTGGCGCGAGCTGGACGGCGCGGTCGGCGCCGAGGCGTGCGTGGACCTGCTGCTCCTGTGCGGCTGGTACCACGCCATTTCGTTCACCGCCCGCGCGCTGCGGCTCCCGCCCGAACCGGGCACGCCGTCCTTCGCCGACTACCGGTCAGGCGGGGAACCGGCGCCGGTGTAGCGCGCGGATTTCTTCTTCGAGCTCCGCGACCGGCCCCTCCACGATCGCGCCCGGTACGACCTGGGCGATCGGCAGCGCCGCCACCGGCGCGGCGGGCACGCCCCACTCCCCCAGCCAGCCGGCGAGCTGCGTACTGGACGCGGCGTAGACGATGCGGCCGAGGCCGACCCAGCCGTGGCCGGCCGCGCACATCGGGCAGTGCTCCCCCGAGGTGTACACGGTGGCCGCCGCCCGCTCCTCCGGCGACAGGTGCGCGGCCGCCCACTGGGCGATGGCCAGCTCCGGATGGCGGGTGGCGTCGCCGTCCTTGACCCGGTTGCGGTCCGCGTACAGCTCCCGTCCGCCGGCGGACACCAGGACGGATCCGAACGGCTCGTCGCCGTCGTCGATCGCCGTACGCGCCAGGTCGACGCAGCGGCGCAGGTGCGTCAGGTCCTCAGCAGTGATCGCCATGGCGGAAGCGTAATCCGTCGTTGAGTTGCATGATCATGCATCGTCATGCATACTTCTACTCGTGTCCAAGGTCCTTACTTCCCTCCCAGCCGGCGAACGCGTCGGGATCGCCTTCTCCGGCGGCCTCGACACCTCCGTTGCGGTCGCGTGGATGCGCGAGAAGGGTGCCGTGCCGTGCACCTACACCGCTGACATCGGCCAGTACGACGAGCACGACATCGCGTCGATCCCGGGCCGCGCCACCGACTACGGCGCGGAGATCACCCGGCTGGTCGACTGCCGTGCCGCCCTCGTCGAGGAGGGACTCGCGGCGCTGGCCTGCGGCGCGTTCCACATCCGCTCCGGCGGGCGTACGTACTTCAACACCACGCCGCTCGGCCGGGCCGTCACCGGCACGCTGCTGGTGCGCGCGATGCTCGAGGACGGCGTGCAGATCTGGGGCGACGGCTCCACCTTCAAGGGCAACGACATCGAGCGGTTCTACCGGTACGGGCTGCTCGCCAACCCGTCCCTGCGGATCTACAAGCCGTGGCTGGACGCGGAGTTCGTCGGCGAGCTCGGCGGGCGTACGGAGATGTCGGAGTGGCTGGCCGCGCGCGACCTGCCGTACCGGGACAGCACCGAGAAGGCGTACTCCACGGACGCGAACATCTGGGGCGCGACGCACGAGGCCAAGTCGCTGGAGCACCTCGACACCGGCATCGAGATCGTCGACCCGATCATGGGCGTGCGGTTCTGGGACCCCGACGTGGAGATCCTGACCGAGGACGTCACGATCGGCTTCCGGCAGGGCCGGCCGGTGACGATCAACGGCAAGGAGTTCGCCTCCGCGGTGGACCTGGTGCTCGAGGCCAACGCCATCGGCGGGCGGCACGGGCTGGGCATGTCCGACCAGATCGAGAACCGGGTCATCGAGGCGAAGAGCCGGGGCGTGTACGAGGCGCCCGGCATGGCGCTGCTGTACGCGGCGTACGAGCGGCTGGTCAACGCGATCCACAACGAGGACACGCTGGCCGCGTACCACTTCGAGGGCCGCAAGCTGGGCCGGCTCATGTACGAGGGCCGGTGGCTGGACCCGCAGGCGCTGATGCTGCGCGAGTCGCTGCAGCGCTGGGTGGGCACCGCGGTCACCGGTGAGGTGACGCTGCGGCTGCGGCGCGGCGAGGACTACTCGATCCTCAACACGACCGGCCCGGCGTTCAGCTACCATCCCGACAAGCTGTCCATGGAGCGGACCGAGGACGCCGCGTTCGGCCCCGTCGACCGCATCGGCCAGCTGACCATGCGCAACCTCGACATCGCCGACTCCCGCGCCAAGCTGGAGCAGTACGCGGACCTCGGCATGGTCGGCAGCTCCCACCCCGCCCTGATCGGCGCCGCCCAGGCCGCCTCCACCGGCCTGATCGGCGCCCTCCCCCAAGGCGGCGCCGACGCGATCGCCTCCGACGGCAACACCACAGGCGGCGAACTCCTCGACCACGCAGCCCTGGAGTCGGGGAACGACTAGACACCCGGCTCCGCGCGCTAAAGGCCTCGCTCCGCGAGACTGATTTATTAGCGCGTACGGCCGCCGTAGCTGGCGGGCCGCCGTTTGCGAAGCACAGCCTGGAACCCTGCCCGCACCTCGCAAACGGCGCCCAGCCAGGCACACGGCCCACGCGCAAAAATCAGTCTCGCGAAGCGAGGCCTTTTACGCGCGAGAGCCCGGACGCGTGGCCCCGCCGTGTTCAGCGGGCCGCGACCGCCTCGATCTCTAGCAGCCAGCCAGGCTCAAGGGTCTCGGCGATCATGACCGTGGACGCCGGGCGGTTATGCCTGAGGAAGCGTGCGCGGATCTCGCGGTTGGCCGCGGCCTGGTTGCGGTCGGTCAGGAATGTGGTGACCTTCACCAGGTCCTCGACGCCCATGCCGGCCTCGGTCAGCACCGTCACGACGTTGACCCACGCCTGCTCGGCCTGGGCCGCGAACCCCTCGGGCAGCGTGCCGTCCGGCCGGGCGGGCACCTGGCCGCTGACGAACAGCAGCCGCCGGTGCCCGCTCACCTGCAGGCCCATGCTGTAACCGCCGGCGGGCGCGCGAACGTCCGCCGGGTCGTACTGGATGAACTCGGCCATCGGGCCACCCTACGGATCACCCCGGGGGCTGGTCCGGCGACTTGCTGAGCGCGCTGATCATCGGCCGTCCGGTGCCGCCGTCCGCGCAGGCCTCGCCCTTGTCGGGGACGTACAGCGACGCGGTCTCCTCCGGCGGGTAGACGCGCAGCCCGCGGACCGCCGTGGGATCGCAGCGCCCGGCCGGGTAGTTGCGCGGGTTCGCCTGGTCGAGCAGCGCGTACGCGTGCGCGTTCGGGATCAGCCAGATGCGCGCGGCGGACGGCGGCCGGGCCCGGTCCCGGCGGGCGGCGCCCCCGACCTGCCGCCCGTCGTCCCCGGTCACGTACGAGACGCCCGGGTAGCCGCGCACCCAGCACGCGTGGCCCGAGGTGTTCTGGAAGACCAGCCGGGTGATGGCGTGGCCCATGCCCGAGCCCCCCTCGTCGGGCTCGGTGCGCAGCGCGAGGTCCCGGCTCCGGCACATGCCGCTCGCCGCCGCCGGCGCGGGCGTCGGCTTGCCGTGATCCGCCGTGCCCCGCGTCGTACGGTGCGCGGGCGTCGCGCTCGGGCGGCCGCTCGCGGTCGTGTCCCCCGTCTCGGACGGCGCCGCCGCCGAGGTGGACGAGGATCCGGATGGAGCCGCGCCGGCCGGGCCGGCCTGTCCGCACGCGGGCAGCGCGAGCAGGGCGAGGACGACCGCGGTACGGCGGAGCGAGGTGGATTCCATCACGTGATTCGCCTCCTTCGCCCGGTTATGACGAACCGGCCCGGCGGCCGGTTGAGCGGAGGCCCGGAGTGGCCACAGCATGGCCAACGCCACTCTGTGATTTTCCTACTCGGGGTGGACGTATCGGCGAACTCTTGCCAGCCTGGTCGGGTCGTCTGTGGAGGGGAAGCCACGGACGGAACACGAACTGCACGACGCTGGGGGGTGTCGGATCGGTGGGAGCACTCGTGCTCGATCATCCGTATCCGGAGGGCACGCGCGTACGGCATGCCGGTGACGACTCCGTCGGAGCCCGCGCGGCGGGCACCGCACGGATCCTGGAACCGGTCACCGGAATGAACGGCGACCTCGACTACAAGGTCCGTACGGACACCGGTGGCGAGGCCACCTGGCCCGCGTACTTCACGATCCCGGTCGGCGAACCGCCGGTCGGCCGCAACGTGGAGTTCAGCGCCACCGCCCAGGTCTAGCGGGTCCGGCTACCTGCCGTAGGACCGCGGCAGCAGCGCGGCCGTGACGTCCAGGGTGACCGCGGCGGCGAAGCCGGGCAGTGCCGTCCACAGGACGGGGACGCCGAGCAGCGGCGCGAGGACGGCGGTGAGCACCGCGATCGCGCACAGGGCGGCGCCCGTACGGACGTAGATCGGCACGTGGAACAGGCGGGCGAGCGGGAAGAAGTGGATGCCCACGCCCAGGCAGACGATCGCCGGGATGAGCTCGGTCAGGTGCGTCACCGCGAGGACTCGCGCGATGACGGCCAGGCCGGCGAACTCGGCGGCGACGACCAGCCCGAAGCGCCACCCGACCGCCCGGCCGATCTCGAGGTCGCCGGGCGGGAGCGTACGGGCCCGGCGGAATAACCCGACCGCGCCGGCGATCAGCGCCGCGAAGACCAGGAAGGCGACGACCAGCACCGGCACCTCGACGGCCGGCGGGAAGTCGCCGGACAGCCCCCAGCCGGCCCAGGCCAGGCCGAACCAGCCGAGGACGATCATGCCGGACGCGCGGCCGCGCACCTCCGGGGCGATGGCGTCCATCACTTCTCCTCACGTTCGGGCAGGCCGGGGTGGTCGAGCAGGGCGCGTACGGCGGCCTGGTAGTCGGTGAACGCGCGGCGCCCGGTCTCGGTGAGCGCCACGTACGTGACCGGAGTACGGCGCCGGTACGCCTTGGTGACGTCGACGTATCCGGCGTCCTCGAGCTTGCGCAGGTGGGTGGACAGGTTGCCCGCGGTCATGGCGAGCAGCGATTGCAAGCGCGGGAAGGTGATGCGGTCGCCGTCCGGGAGCGCGGCCAGCGCGACCGTTACGCGCAGCCGGGCCTGGGCGTGGATGACCGGGTCGAGGTCCGGGATCGCCTCGTCGCTCATCGGCGCCCGCCGGTCACCAGGCTCAGGCCGGACCACAGCAGGAACCCGCCGCCCCCGGCCAGCGCCAGCACCAGGAAGTCGCCCGGCATGCCGGCGAACACGCTGCCCGCCGCGACGACCAGCATCCACACGCCGAGCGCGTAGTGCACGCGGTCCCGCCACAGCATGCCGCCGGCCAGGTACATCAGGCCGGTGACCAGCTGCGCGGTGCCCGTCCACAGCATGGTGATGGTCGCGGGCGCCAGTCCCTGGCGGATCAGGCCGGTGTTGATCGCGAACAGCGCCAGGAACCCGAGCGCCCACGCCCAGCCGTACATCGCGCCGCTGAGCCGGGACGGGCCGCGGACGCCCTTGGCGGCGCGGGCGCCGAGCACGATCGGCACCGCGATGGCCACCGCGTACAGCACGACGACGATCGGCACCGCCGCGGCCACGGCCAGCACCCGCGGGCCGCCCGGCGCGGCCAGATAGCAGGCGCCCCAGCCGATCAGGAACGTCACGCCCCACACGGCGAAGATCGGCGCCTGGTTCACCGCGAGCCGCCGCCCGACGCTGCGCCGCTCCCGCTCGATCAGCTCCATGGACGCCTCGGCCGACAGCGGCACGCCGTCGTCGTCCCGTTCGCCCATCTCGATCACCCGCAAACCACTTTGCATCACAAACTCCGGCACGGACTTTGTAACACGAAGCTCGTACGGGGGAAAGGCCGCGCGGGTGTCGGTGGCCTGTGGTGGACTTCGGTCATGGAGAACTCGCGGTTCCTCGACTGCCTCGAGGCCGACTTCGCCCGCCTGCGGGAGGTCGCGCCGGGCGCGTTCGGCGCGAAGGTGCCGACCTGCCCGGGCTGGACGGTGGCCGACCTGACCCGCCACGTCGGCCAGGTCTACCTGCACAAGACGCTGGCCATGCGCGAGGGCGCGGAGCCGGAGGCCTGGCCACCGGAGGAGACGGCGGAGGAGGAGCCGCTCGCGCTGCTCGACCGGGCGTACGCCGGGCTGCTCGACGAGTTCGCCGCCCGCGACGCCGACGACCCGGCGGGCTCCTGGTACGCCCCGGACCAGACCGTCGGCTTCTGGATCCGCCGCATGGCGCAGGAGACCGTCATCCACCGCATCGACGCCGAGCTCGGCGCCGGCGTACCGGTCGCGCCGATCCCCGACGACCTCGCCGTCGACGGCATCGACGAGCTGCTCACGGTCTTCGTGGCGTACAGCGTGGCCGAGTGGGGCGATTACTTCACCGACATCCTCGCCGACTCCCCCGGCTGGACGTACGACGTCCGCACCGACGGCGCCGCCTGGCGCGTGCGCACCGGCCCGGGCCGGCTCACCGTCACCGACGGCGCCCCCGCCGGCCCGCCCGACGTCACCATCAGCGGCCCGCCCGCGTCGGTCCTCCGCTGGTCCTGGAACCGCCAGGACCGCACCGCCCCCGGCGTGACCATCGACGGCCCACCGGAGGCGATCGAGGAACTCCACCGCTGCATCGTGGTGGCTACGCAGTAGGCCACCCGGTCAGGGCAGCGGCGTGCCGCGCATCCCCAGATACATGACCAGAACCCCGGCCGTACACGCCGCCACAAGGGCGACCGCGCACCATTGGCGTACCGTCATGGCCCCCTCCACTCCGTAGACGGTGTCCTTACGCCAGGTAGGAGGGGGACGCGGACGGATCGTGACGCGGGTACAGCCAGGATTCACGGCGTCGCCTGCGGCGGGCATCAACCCCGCGCGGGGTGCGCGCGCAGCGCGGTCTCGCGGAGCGAGGCCTTTTCACCGCGCGAAGCGCGCAGAGGGCAGAGCGCGGTTAGAACTCCGTCTCCAGGAGGGTCAGGTCCGCCTTGGTGATGGTGGTGGTCACCAGGAGTTCGGTGATCAGGTTGTGGTTGAGGGCGTTGCCTACCGGCTGGGAGACCTCGTCCTCCCGGAGGCCGGGCACGGTGGGGCTGAGGCGGTTGCGGACGCCGGCGACGACGCGGGCCGCGCGGCGCCAGTTCCAGGTTTCGGTGGGGCGGAGGTCGGCGAGTTCGGCGGCGACCTGGGCCCAGGGCAGGGGCTGCGGCAACGGGTCGTTGCGCAGGTAGCGCTGGGCCAGGCAGACGAGGACCAGCTTCTCCGTACCGCTCAGCTCCCACACGTCGGCGTCGTGGGTGGCGGCCTCGCGCAGGCCGTCGTCGCCGGGGCCGTACGCGGGCGTGGCGATGCGCACCTCAAGCAGGTGCTCGCGCTTGGGGGCGACGATGAACAGCGGCGTGAACCCGGACGCCAGCTCGGTACGGTCGCCGCCCAGCAGCAGGCGCGCGCCGGGGAGCCGGATCGGCAGGCGGCCGGTGTTGTTCAGCACCCAGTGCGCGTACTCCCGGGTGATGAAGCCGTGCTTGCGGCTGACGTGCGTGTCGTCCGGCGCGACGCAGACGTGCACGTCGGGCTCGTTGCGGCCGAACACCACGGGGAACCCGGCGTCGGGCGCCACGCTCACGCCGCCGTTGACGCCCATGACGAACAGCGTGCCGGGCAGCGCCGGCGGGATGCCGCGCGACAGGCTCCCGTAGTCCTCCGGCAGCAGGTTGACCTTGCTCGGCGGGCGCGGTGGCGTCATGGCGGCACGGTAGGCCCACCCGGCCGGGAGGGGTCCCGGTAGCTGAACGTACGGGTGCCCTGCCACGTCTGGCCGCTGATGCGGTACCGGTGCGCCTTCTCCTCACCCCGGTGACCGGGGCCGACGTCGACGACGGCGGCGCGCCGCCAGGCGCCGCCGACCCGCTCGTCGACGGTGTAGGTGAACTCGTTGAAGTCCTTCGTCGACGCCTCGTACGTGTTCGTGACGGTGAGGACCCGCGCGCCCCGAGTGGCCGTACGGGACAGCTCGACGGTCTGGTCCATCCAGGTGGTGAGCGCGCCGTCCAGCGGCGCCCAGCGGCCGGCCCGTACGCCGTTCACGGAGATCCACGCGCTCTGCCCGGCGACGCTGGAGTCCAGGCGGCGGGTCAGCCGTACGCCGGTGTTGCGCGGGTCGACCGTTACGCGGAACGTGCTCCGGCCGCCGGGCCCGAACGCGCGCCCGTCGTCGGTGACGAAGTGCCGCCGGGCCGGCGGCGACGTCGCGCCGGACTCCGGCAGCGCGAGCGCCACCGCCACGGCCGCGCCGGCCACCACGGCGGCCGCGCCCCCGGCGACCAGCGCGGACCGGCGCCCGCGCCGCCGCTCCGGCACGGGATCCTCCGTGGACCGGTCGTACGGCGGGCGCTCCGCCTCGGACTCCGACGCCCGGGAGGTGATCATGTCCTGGACCGCGGGCGGCAGCCAGCCGTCGCCCGGCCAGGGCCCGGACAGCCGGGCGAGGACGTCGGCGAGCGGCGGCCGGCCGGCGGGGTCCTTGGCCAGGCACGCGGCGACCAGGTCGCGCAGGTCGCGGTCGATGTCCAGGTCGTGCAGGTCGGGCGGCTCGCCGGTGATGCGGCGCAGGACCGCGGCGACCGTCTCGGCGTCGAACGGGCCGTGGCCGGTGGCCGCGAACGCCAGCACCGCGCCGAGCGCGAAGACGTCACTGGCCGCCTCGGCCGGATGCCCGTTGACCTGCTCGGGGGACATGTAGGCGTACGTCCCGAGGAAGGCGCCGGTGGCGGTGATCGTGCCGGCGTCGCGCGTACGGGCGATGCCGAAGTCGATGATGCGCGGCCCGTCGGCGGCCAGGATGACGTTGCCGGGCTTGAGGTCGCGGTGCACGAGACCGCACGCGTGGATCGCGGCCAGTCCCTCGGCGAGCCCGGCGCCCAGGATCCGTACGGCCCGCACGCCGAGCGGGCCGTGCTCGGTGACGGCGTGGTGCAGGGACGGGCCGGGGATGTACGCGGTGGCCATCCACGGCGGGTCGGCGTCCGGGTCGGCCGCGATGACCAGCGCCGTGTGGAACCCGCCGACCCGGCGTGCGGCCTCGACCTCGCGGGCGAACCGGGCGCGGAAATGCGCGCGGTGCGCGTACTCGTCGCGGATCAGCTTGACCGCGACCGGGCGCCCGCCGGGCGAACGCCCGAAGAACACCTGCCCCATGCCGCCTTCACCGAGCCGCCCGAGTAGCCGGTACTCGCCGGCCTGCCGCGGGTCGCCGGGCCGTAGCGGATCCACCGCGCCCTCCACCGTCGATATGCGGAGCGTTCGCCGCACAACCGGCAGCAGGCTATAGCGACGGTACGGCTACCGTCGCGTACGCACGGTCGCCAGTGCCTCCTTCAGCTTCTGGAGGTCCTCCGGCGGCGACTCGAGCAGCGGGAGGCGTACGGACGGGTGCGCGATGACGCCCAGCTCGGTCAGCGCGGCCTTGGCCATGATCGCGCCCTGGGACGTGCGCATGACGGCGTCGGTCAGCGGGATCAGCGACGCGTGCACCTCCCGGGCCTTGTCGAGGTCGCCGCCGCGTACCGCGCGGATGAGGTCGGCGTTGCGGTCGGCGGCGATGTTGCCCACCACGCTGACCACGCCGGTGGCGCCGCACGCGAGGTAGGGCAGGTTGAGCTCGTCGATGCCGGAGTAGTACGCGAGCGGCGTGCGGGACATGACGGACGTCGCGGTGAACAGGTCGCCGTTGGCGTCCTTGATCGCGCGGATCCGGGGGTGCGCGGCCAGTTCGGCCAGGGTGGCCGGCGCCATGGCGATGCCGGTACGCGGCGGGACGTCGTAGAGCATCACGGGCAGGTCGGTGGCGTCGGCCACGGCCAGGCAGTGCGCGACCACGCCGGCCTGGGTCGGCTTGGAGTAGTACGGGCAGACGAGCAGCAGCGCGTCCGCGCCCGCGGCCGCGGCGTCGCGGGCCCGGCGCACGCTGGCGGCGGTGTCGTAGGTGCCGACGCCGGCGATCACCTTGGCCCGGTCCCTGGTCCGGGCGGCCACGACGCGGACGAGGCGGGCGGCCTCGGGGCCGGTCAGCGTGGGGGACTCGCCGGTGGTCCCGGCGACGACGATGCCGTCGCATCCGGTGGCCAGCAGGTGGTCGACGAGGCCGGCGACCCCGGGTTCGTCGATGGCGCCGTCGGGGTCCATCGGGGTGACCATGGCGACGAGGTTGGTGCCGAAGAGCAGCTCGGCCGGGCTGCGTGGGTCGGTCATGGCTCGATCCTGCCGACCGCGATACATGCGGTCCAGCGATGGTTTTTTGCCGATATCACGTAGCATCGCTTCATGATCGAGGTCGGGGCCCTGCGGGCGTTGCGGTCGGTGGCGGCGCTCGGGACGCTGGCCCGGGCGGCCGACGAGCTCGGGTTCACCGCATCGGCGGTGTCGCAGCAGATCAAGCGGCTGGAACGGCAGGTCGGCGTGCCGGTGCTGGCGCCCGCGGGCCGCGGCGTGGTGCTCACCCCCGCCGGGCAGGCGCTCGTCGACTCCGCGCCCGAGGTGTTCCAGGCGCTGGAGCGGTGCGCCGAGGCGGCGCAGTCGGTCGCGGACGGCGCGCCGCGCGGCGTCCTCCGCGTGGTCGCCTTCTCGACCGGCATCCGCGGGCTGCTCGCGCCCGCGCTCCCCCGGCTGGCCGCGCACTGCCCCGACCTGCGCCTGCACATCACCGAGGAGGACCCCGACCAGGCGCTGCGCAACGTCGACGCCGGCACCGCCGACCTCGCCCTCGCGCACGACGCCGACGGCCTGCCGTACCCGATGCCGGCGGCGCTGTCCCGGCGGCACGTGCACACCGACGTCGGCGACGTGGTGCTGAGCCGTACGCATCCCCTCGCACGCCGCGACACACCGCTGACCGGGGCCGACCTGGCCGGCCAGGCGTGGGTGACCAGCCCGCCCGGAACGGTGTGCCATCAGTGGTTCCGGCGGCTGTTCGCCGGCGCGGCCGAACAGCCCGACGTACGCCACCTGGTCGACGACTTCGCCACGCAGCTGTCCCTGGTCGCCGCCGGGGAGGTCATCGCACTGATCCCGCGACTGGCCCGGCCACCGCTGCCGGATGGCCTCGTCGCCCGGGCACTACGGCGGCCACCAAAGCGTGAGGTGCACGCGGCCTGGCGGCACAGCGCGGACGCCAGTCCGGCGATCCAGGCGGTACTGGGGGCGCTTGAGCCGGGGAGGTGATCGCGCGCCGACTCGCTGCGCAACCCCGCGCGGGGTGTGATGCCCGCCGCAGGCGACGCCTTGAACCCTGGCTGTACAACAACGCCCCCGTGCCTGGAATCTGCACAGGCGGCGAAGCGAGGCCTTTTCACTTCATCTCGGTCCAGGGTGCCCCCTTGCATTGCGTGTCACTTAGTGACAAAGTGGCACTCACCGACAGGACGTGAGGGGGCGAGTCGAGATGACGGCGGCGGCGCAGAAGCCCGGTAAGGGTGGGATGAGTGAGCAGCGGCGGCATCGGTTGCGGCTTGAGATCTCGCGGGAGGCCGCTCGGCTGTTCTGGGAGCAGGGGGTGGCCGGCACCAGCGGGGAGCAGATCGCGCAGGGTGTGGGGCTGTCGGTACGGACGATCTGGCGGCACTTCCGGAGCAAGGAGAGCTGCGCCGAGCCGATCGTCATGCAGGGCGTCGAGTGGTTCATGACGGTGCTGCGCGACTGGCCCCGGGAGAGCTCGCTTGAGGAGCACCTGGCGGCGGAGCTGGGCAAGCAGCGCGGGATGTCCGCGGAGCGGCAGGCCGACGAGATGCTCGCGATCAGGATGGTCGCGCTCGCCGACACCGAGCCGGCGCTCCGTACCGCCTGGCTGATGGCCTACGACCGGGTGGAGCGCGAGCTGGTCGCGATCATCGCGCAGCGGCTCGGCCTCCCGGCCGACGACCTCGACGTACGGCTGCACGCGGCCGCGGCCGCCGCGGTCATGCGGGTGACCGAGGAGGACATCGGCGACGCCCTGATCGCCGGGGACGACCTGGCCCGGTTTCGCGACCTGAACGCCCTGGCCGGGCGGATCGCCCGGGTGATCCGCACCGCGACCGGCGGTGCCGTCGGCGACCCCGTCGACTGAGCCGGACCACGAGCGCACGAGGAGTCCTGATGCCCGCCCTCTCCGTCGAGGAGCTGTTCGCCGCGCCCGCCCGCGCGGCCGCGGCGATCTCGCCCGACGGCACCAGGATCGCGTACCTGGCGCCGTGGCGGGACCGGCTGAACGTGTGGGTGGAGCGCCTCGACGCGCCCGGCACGGCCCGCTGCGTCACGGCCGACGCGCACCGCAGCGTGCCGCGCTACCGCTGGACGCACGACCCGCGGTGGCTGATCTATGAGCAGGACGGCGACGGCGACGAGAACTGGCACCTGTTCCGCGTCGACCTGGACGACCCTGGCGCCGCGGCGACCGACCTCACCCCGTACCCCGGCGCGCGGGTGCTGTCCTGGGAGCTGCCCGTCACCCGTCCCGGCACGGCGATCCTGCAGCTGAATCACCGCGATCCGGCGGAGTTCGACCTGTACGAGCTGGACATCGCCACCGGTGAGCTGACGATGCTGGCGCGCAACCCGGGCGCGGGCGCCGGCTGGCTGTGGACGCCCGGCGGCGACCTGTACCTGTACCGGACGACCGCCGCGGGCGATCTCGCGCTGTCCCGGTGGGACGCCGCGACCGGCACGGCGCACCCCGTCATGGAGTTCGACGGCGCCGACTACCCGATCGGCATCCACCCGTTCCAGCTCACCCCGGACGGCACCGGCGTGTGGGCCGGCTCCAACCGCGGCACCGACCGGACCCGCCTGGTCCGCATCGACCTGGCCACCGGCGAGGAGACCGAGGTCGACGCCCACCCGGTCTTCGACGTCGACACCCGGTCCGCCATCTTCCCCGGGCTGCCGTCCCCGCTCATCCGCGACCGGCGTACGGGTGAGCTGCTCGGCGTCCGGTACCTCGGCGAGCGGCAGGAGATCCGGGCGCTGGACCCGGGGTTCGCCGCGGTGCTGACGAACCTGCGGGAGCTGTCCGACGGCGACGTGGGCGCGCTGTCGTCCGACGTGGACGGGCGGCGCTGGGTGGTCGGCTTCACCCACGACCGCGACCCGGGCGCCACCTACCTCTACGACCACGCGACCGGCGAGAGCCGGCTGCTGTTCCGGCCGTACCCCTGGCTGGACCCCGCCGCCCTCGCGCCGATGACGCCGGTCACCGTCCCGGCGCGCGACGGGCTGCGCCTGCCCGCGTACCTGACACTGCCGGCCGGGCGCGAACCGTCCGGGCTGCCGCTGGTCCTGGTGGTGCACGGCGGTCCGTGGAGCCGCGACGCGTGGGGGTTCGACCCGCTCGCGCAGCTCCTCGCCGGCCGCGGTTACGCGGTCCTGCAGGTCAACTTCCGCGGCTCGACCGGCTTCGGCAAGGCCTTCCTCAAGGCCGGCATCGGCGAGCTGGCCGGGAAGATGCACGACGACCTCATCGACGCGGTCGACTGGGCGGTCGCCGAGGGGTACGCGGACCCGGCGCGGGTGGCCGTCTTCGGCGGCTCGTACGGCGGCTACGCGGCGCTGGTCGGCGTCGCCTTCACCCCCGGCGTCTTCGCGGCCGCCGTCGACTGCTTCGGTATCGCGAACCTCACCACGTTCCTGCGCACCGTGCCGGAGTTCGCCAAGCCGCACCTGATCAACAACTGGTACCGCTACGCCGGCGACCCGGACGACCCGCGGCAGGAGGCGGACCTGCGGGCCCGCTCGCCGATCGGCCGGGTGGACCGCATCCGTACGCCGCTGCTGGTGATCCAGGGCGCCAACGACGTCCGGGTGGTGCGGGCCGAGTCCGACCAGATCGTCGAGGCGCTCCGGGCGCGCGGCGTCGAGGTCGAGTACCTGGTCAAGGACGACGAGGGCCACGGCTTCACCAACCCCCGGAACCTGATCGACATGTACCGCACCGCCGACCGTTTCCTCGCGCGCCACCTGGGCGCGCCGACGACGAAGTGAGGGACCCCCTGATGCCCGAAACGGCCACACCGAGCGAGCCCCAGACCCCGCTGGAGGCGATGGGCGGCGCGACGGGGCTGGTGTACACGATGCTGCCGATCGTCGCGTTCGTCCTGGCCAACGCCTCGTGGGGGCTGACGGTGGCGATCTGCACCGCCGTCGGCGTCGGGATCGCGATCTCCGTACTGCGGCTGGTGCGCAAGGAGCCGCTGCAGCCCGCGCTGTCCGGCCTGTTCGGCGTCGCGGTCGCCTCGTTCGTGGCCTGGAAGACCGGCTCGGCCAAGGGCTTCTTCCTGATCGGCATCTGGGGCAACCTCGCCCTCGCCGGCCTCTTCCTCCTCTCGATCGCGCTGCGCCGCCCGCTGGCCGGGGTCGTGTGGGGCGCGCTCAACGGCACCGGGATGGCCTGGGTGAAGGACAAGCCCTCGCGCCTGTACTACGACATCGCCACGCTCACGCTGGTGCTGGTCTTCGCCGCCCGCTTCGTCGTCCAGCAGTGGCTGTACGCGGCGGACTCCACCGGATGGCTGGCCGCCGCGAAGATCGCGATGGGCTACCCCCTGCTCGCCCTGGCCTTCCTCGTGGTGCTCTGGGCGGCCCGCCGCTCCGGCAAACGACTTCGCGCACAGAACGCATAAGGAGACGAACCCATGCTCGACACACTGCCGCAGCGCATGTACCTGCTCAGCTACACCGTCGACAAGGAGCGGTTCGAGGTCGGCAACCTCCAGTTCCGCGGCCAGAAGCTGCGCGCCGCGGCGCTGGTGGACCTGGTCGCCGCCGGGCTCGTCACCGTCATCCCCGGGAAGAAGGAGACGGTGGTGCGCAGCACCACCGCGCCGCCCGAGGACTCCTTCCTCGCCGAGGTCTGGCACGAGGCGCCCCCGGACGACCCGCAGAGCTGGCTCGACCTGGTGCACGCCCGCGCGCACACCGCCGAGTCCTCCGTACGGGAACAGCTCCACGAGCTGGGCGAGATCACCATCGGCGACGAGAACCGCAAGAAGCTCGCGATGCTCTCCCAGCACCAGGTCGCGGTGAACCACCCCGAACACGCCCTGGCCCTGCAGGACAAGGCCCGGGAGCCGATCCTCCGCGGCCTGGACCCCGCGGAGATCCCGCTCCGGGACCTGGCCATGACGGTGCTCGCCACCGAGGCGGACTACCAGCACCACATCTTCACGCGCGGCGACGCCCGTACGCACAAGAAGGCGATCAAGGCGTACGGCGCGTACTTCGACACCGCCGTTCCCGGCCTGCGCAAGGCCGTGCAGACCTCTATGGCCGTCCTCCGCCCGTCGGGAGGCGGCTGGGGGAGCTGAGGCCGGACTCGATGTGCTCAAGGCTGCGGTTCCTGGTCTCCGGGACCATGAACGTCGCCCACAGGAAGCCGAGGACGCCCATGGCGGCGAAGGCGAAGAACAGGGCCGCGGCGCCGATCGTGAGCAGCGCCGGGAAGAACTGGCTGACCAGGACGCTGGCCGCCTCGGTGACGAACGTGGCGACGCCCATCGCGGTGCCCCGGACGCGCAGCGGGAACATCTCGCCGAGGACCGTCCACACGATCCCGCCCCAGCTGAGGCCGAACATCACCTGGAAGAACGCCAGGCAGATGATCGCGACGTACCCGTCCGCGCCGTGCGAGCCGCCGGTGGCGAACACCGTGCCCAGCACGGCCATGCTGAGCGCCATGCCCAGCGCGCCGTACATCAGCGGGCGCCGGCGGCCCATCCGGTCGATCACGAAGAACACCATGACGGCGGTGGACAGCAGGCCGAGCGTGGAGAAGCCGACGTTGGCCAGGATCGCCGCCGAGCTGCTGTAGCCGATGCTCGTCAGCACGCGCGGCGCGTAGTACGTGACCGCGTTGATGCCGATGAACTGCTGCAGGATGCCGAGCACGGAGCCGACGAGCAGCAGCCGGCGCAGCGCCGGGCTCGCCAGCAGCGCGCCGAGCCGCACCCGCCGTACGGACTGCCGGTTCACCTCGGTGATCTGCGCGATCTCGGCGTCCAGGCTCCGCGGGTCGCGGCTGCGCGCGAGGACCCGCCGGGCGTCCTCCTCGCGGCCCTGGCGGATCAGCCACCGCGGGCTCTCCGGGAGCAGCGCCGCGCCGGCCAGCATGACCAGGGCGGGGAACACCCCGATGGCGAACATCCAGCGCCAGGAGCCGGACCCGCTGAGCGCGTAGCTGACGATGCTCGCCAGCAGCACGCCGACGGTGATCATCAGCTGGAACAGCGAGGCCGAGGCGCCGCGCGTACGGGTGGGGGCGATCTCGGCGATGTACACCGGGATCATCGCCGTCGCGATGCCCACCGCGAGCCCGAGCACGACGCGCGAGGCGATCAGCACCCCGGCGTTCGGGGCGAGCGCCGCCCCGAGGATGCCGACGGTGTACAGCGCGCCGCCGGCCGCGAGCAGCCACCGCCGGCCGTACCGGTCCGACGCGGGCCCGGCGGCCAGCGCGCCGAGCAGCGAGCCGAGCAGCGCCGAGCTGACCACCCAGCCGGTCAGCGCGTCGTCGAGGCCCAGCGCCGGCCCCGCGTACAGCAGCGCCCCGGCGACGACGCCGAGCTCGTACCCGCGGATCCCGCCGCCGAGCGCGCCGAGCACGTAGCTGCCGGCGCCGACGGTCCGGGTGCCCATCAGAAGTTCGCCTGCCGGGCCGGGAGCGGGTCGACCGTCCAGGCCATCCGGTCGCAGAGCCGGCGCAGCAGGTCGCCCTTGACGGCCAGCGCGGCCGGATCGTCCCAGCGGTTGTGCCGCTCCAGCGGATCGTCGCGCAGGTCGTACAGCTCGCCGGTGTCCAGGCCGTGCGTGACCACCAGCTTGTGCGTCGCGGTGCGCAGCATCGTCGTCTGCGGCGCCGGGTCGCGATGCCAGGGCATCGCGTTGTAGTACTCGCTGTACACGTCGTCGCGGTGCCGGTCCAGCCCGGCCGCGCCGGTGAGCATCGGCCACAGCGACCGCCCCTGCATCCCCGGATGGCGGGGCAGGCCGACGGCGTCGAGCAGGGTGGGCGCCAGGTCGGTGTACTCGACCAGCGCCGGGCTGCGTCGCCCGCCCGCGATGACGCCCGGCCAGGAGATGATCAGCGGTACGCGGATCGCCGGGTCGTAGAAGTACGGGCCCTTGAGGTAGATGCCGTGGTCGCCGAGCATCTCGCCGTGGTCGGTCTGGAACACCACGATCGTGTTCTCCCGCTGCCCGGTACGTTCGAGGGCGGCGAGCATCCGGCCGACCTGGACGTCGATGAGGTCGCACATCGCCCAGTACGCGGCGCGCAGCAGCCGGTGGTCGTGGTCGGTCATCTCGGTGTACGGGTAGCCGGCGTCGCCGCCGTACGCACCGGCGTGGTCGATGCGCTGGAAGAGCGGCTTGTCGTCGAGCTCGCCGTCGGCGTAGTTCGGCAGCGGGATGTCCTCGAGCCGGTCCAGGTACGGCCGCAGGTACTCCTCGGGCGGGTCGAACGGGTGGTGCGGATCGAAGATGTTCACCGAGAACACCCACGGGTCGTCGAAGCGGGCGCCGGACTCGATGAAGTCGATGGCCTTCCGCGCGCACCAGGTCGTCTGGTGGTGCTCCTCGGCCATGCCGTTCTCGACGTACCGGGAGCCGTCGACGGGCCGGCGGTCGTACGTCACGCCGCGTTCGGCCAGCCAGTGGATGTACTCGTTGGTGGGCCAGTCCGGGTCGGGGTGGTGCGACCAGTGGAACTCGTCGTAGCCGTCCGCGATGCGGTGCTCGGTGCCCGGCGAGGCCGACGGGTGGCACACCGACAGGTGCAGCTTGCCGGACAGCCCGCCGATGTAGCCGGCGTCGGAGAGCAGCCGGGTCACCAGGACCTCGGAGTCCGCGATCGACTGGCCGTTCTGCCGGCACCCGGTCGTACGGGGGTAGCGGCCGGTCAGGAAGCTCGCGCGGGACGGCGTGCACACCGGGCTCTGCGCGTACGCGTGGTCGAACACCACGCCCTCGGCGGCCAGGCCGTCGATGTTCGGCGTGGTGGTGAACGCGTTGCCGTAACACCCGAGCGTGTCCGTACGCTGCTGGTCGGTGCAGATCCACAGGATGTTCGGGCGGTTGCTCATGGCCGGGCCCCCTCGATGACGGCGCGGTTGGCGGCGCGCACCCGCGCCGCGTCGACCTTGCAGACCTTGCGGTCGTACGTGAACAGGCCGTTGACCTGGTGCTCGACGTCCTCGAACAGGTTGTAGTTCGCCGCGCTCAGCCCTTCTTCACGGGCGTAGCGGGCGATCTCCCCCATGATCGCGACGTACGTGCCGTTGAGCGTGGCGGCGTCGGGCACCATCGCGGGCGACGTGGTGTGCCCCGGGTCCCACACGTGGCCGTCGACGGTCAGCCCGTACGCGCCGAACTCGCCGATCACCGCCGCGCGGCCGTCCGCGGTGGACGGCACGGGGCCGGGCGGCGAGAAGCCGATGTTGTGGTAGTCGAGGACCTCGCCGCCGCCCGCGTCGAGCTTCGCGGTGTCCGCGCCGCTCATCTCGTTCACCACCCGGCCGGGGTCCCAGGCCTTGACCAGATCGGCGATGCGGGCGATGTCGTACTCGCCCCAGCCCTCGTTGAACGGGATCCACATGACGATCGACGGGTGGCTGCGCAGCCGGTCGACGATGCGGCGCAGCTCGGCCTCGAACTCCCGCTTGCCCTCCTCCGGCGGGTCCTTCGGGGTGGTGACGTCGGGCGGCTGGGTGCCGGTGGCGGTGGACGGCATGTCCTGCCAGACGAGCTGGCCGATCCGGTCGGCGTGGTAGTACCAGCGGTCGGACTCGACCTTCACGTGCTTGCGGATGGTGGTGAAGCCCAGCCGCTTGTTCTGCGCGATGTCGAAGATCGCCGCCGCGTCGGTCGCCGGCGTGTAGATGCCGTCCGGCCAGAAGCCCTGCTGCAGCGTGCTGAGCTGGAAGCGGAACCGGCCGTTCAGCACGAGGTGCGGCACGCCGCGGACCTCGCGCACGGCCACCGAGCGCATGCCGAAGTAGCTCGCCACGCGGTCGCCGCCGGTGATCTCGACGTCCAGCGCGTACAGGAACGGGTCCTCCGGCGTCCACGGCCGGACCTCACGGACCGGCAGGCGCAGTTCACGGTCGGCCGGGCCGGTGACCGAGCCGACGGTACGGCCGCCGATCCGCGCCGTCGCCCGTACGGTGACGCCGGGCCGGCCGACGACGGCGGTCACCCGCAGCGCGCGGTCGTCGAGGTCGGGCGTGAGATCCAGGCGGCGGATGTGCGCGACCGGCACCGGCTCCAGCCACACCGTCTGCCAGATCCCGGACGCCGGCGTGTAGTAGAGCACCTGGTCGTGCGGGCCGAACGCGGCGTTGCGCTGCTTGCCGAGGGGCTGCACGCCGTCCTCGGTGGGGTCGGCCACGCCGACGATCAGCTCCTGCTCGCCGGCCGCCGTGAGCGCGTCGGTGACGTCGAGGGTGCAGCGGTCGTAGCCGCCGCGGTGGGTGCCGGCCTTCGTGCCGTTGACCCACACCGTGGCCGCGTAGTCCACCGCGTCGAGGTGCAGCAGCAGGCGGTGGGTCCGGCCGATCGCCCAGCCGCGCGGGACGACGAAGCGACGGCGGTAGAACATGTGCGGCTCGTGCCGCATGATCCCGGAGAGCGCCGACTCGACCGGATACGGCACCAGGATGCGTTCGGCCAGGTCACGGCCGACCGGCGGGGCGTCGCCCGGGGACGCGGCGGCGAACTGCCAGACGCCGTTGAGGTTGGCCCAGCGCGGCCGGGTCAGCTGCGGGCGGGGGTACTCCGGGTGCGCGGAGTGGGCGGTCACGTCCGCGGTCCACGGGGTGGTGAGCGGCGGCGTCCGCGGCGTCCAACCGGTCTCGGCCGGCTGCCGTACGGTCGCCGCCGCCGCGCCGGCCGTCGCCGGGACGACCAGTCCGGCCAGGCCCACCGCCCCCGCCGCCTTGAGGAAATCCGCCCTGCGCATCGATCCGGGCCGCTCGCCGTCGCCCATCCCAACTCCTCCGGGCTCGCTTCTTGTAACGTTGCAAGAGCGAACGACACCATCCCCCGCGGTTCGCCGATCCGTCAAGGGGCCTCATTACGCTTGGGGCCGTGACAGATGACGCGCGCGCCGAGCCGGGCCCGCGTCGCCCTCCAACGGTCAAGGACGTTGCGCGGGTGGCGGGCGTGTCCGCCAGCACGGTGTCCAACGTGCTGCACGACCGTCCGTACGTGACCGCCGACAAGCGCGCCCGGGTCAACGCGGCCATCGCCGAGCTCGGCTACCGCCCGTCCCTGGCCGGCCGCCAGCTCCGGGCCGGCCGCGACGGCGCGCTCGCCCTGGCCGTACCGGACATCCAGTCCCCGTACTTCGCCGAGCTCGCGCACGTGTTCATGGTCCAGGCGCACGAGCGCGGCATCACGCTGTTCATCGACGAGACCACCGGCGACCCGGCGCGCGAGCTGGCCATCGCGCACGGGTACCGCACGCGCGGCATCACCGGGGTGATCTTCTGCCCGATCGCGATCACCCTGGCCGACCTGGAGGCCATGAAGAACGACATCCCGACGGTACTGCTCGGCGAGTACGTCACCGGGGGCGCGTTCGACCACATCGCGATCGACAGCCACGCGTCGGCGGTGGAGGTGGCCGAGCACCTCGTCGCGCTCGGCCGCCGCCGGTTCGCGTTCGCCGGCTACCTCCCGGAAAGCGGCACCGGCCCGGCCTGGGCCCGCCTCAACGGCACCCGCGACGCTCTCCGCCGGCACGGCCTCGACCTGCCCGAATCCGCCGTCGTGGCGACGCCGGCGCACTCCCGCGAGGACGGCATGCGCGCCGCCGAGCGGCTGCTCGCCGGCGGCGCGCCGTTCGACGCGTTCGTCGGCGCCGCGGACCTCGTCTGCGTCGGGGCCATCCGGGCGCTCCGGCGGGCCGGCCGCGCGATCCCGGACGACGTCGCCGTCGTCGGCTGGGACGACTCCCCCGAGGGCCGCTTCACCATGCCGACGCTGGCCTCGGTCGCGCACCCGATGGAGGAGATCGCGGCCACCGCGATCGACCTCATTGAACGCCGCCGCGCCGACCCCGAGCGCCCGCCCCAGCACACGGTGGTGCCGTACCGGACCATCTGGCGGGAGTCGGTCGGCACGGAACTGAAATAACTGAAGCCGCGATCGTTTCAGCTGAAATACTTGACGACCTTCCACCGGCCCCGTCACCTTGAACGGGTGGAGGACGCAGCGAAGCCCACGCTGGACGATCTGGCGCGCGCGGCCGGGATATCGCGGACGGCCGCGTCCTATGCGCTGAACGGGCAGCCCGGGGTGAGTGCCGAGACGCGGCGGCACGTCGTCGAGGTGGCGAGCCGGATCGGATACCGGCACCAGGGGCGCACGCGGCAGCCGCGGCCGGGGCGCGCCGGGAACCTGGGCGCGGCGCTGTCGCCGACGCGGCATCGCGGTGAGACGCCGAACTACTACGTCGCGGAGCTGCTCGCCGGGGCTGAAGGCGAGGCCCGGCGTCAGCGGTTTCAAGTGAACGTGGAGATGTGGACGCCGGAGCGCGGCCCGGAGGTACCGGAGGGGACCGACGGGATGCTGTTCCTCGGCGGCGCCTTCGACCCCGACGTGATCGCCCGGGTGAACGTGCCCGCGATCATCGTCGGCACGTCCTTCCCGCAGCTGCGGATCGACGCGGTGCTGGCCGACAACCGGCAGGGCGTCCACCTCGCGGCGAGCCATCTGCTCGACCAGGGCTGCCAACGGGTGGCGCTGCTGAACGGGCCCGCCCGCGCCGCGACCACCAATAGCAAGCTGATCGGATACCAGGACGCGTTGCAGGAGCGCGGCCTGGAGTGGCGCCGGTCCGACGTCAAGCAGGTCGAGTTCAGCGTCGAGGCGGGCGAGGAGGCGGCCCGGTCGCTGCTCAGCCGCCCCGAACGGCCGGACGGCATCGTCGCCGGTGACGACGTCATCGCGATCGGCGCCCTGCACGCCGCCGCCGGCCTGGGCATCCGGGTGCCGGAGGACGTGGCCATCGTCGGGTTCGGCAACAGCCCGACCAGCGCGCTGCTCCGGCCCCCGCTGAGCAGCATCGACGTGTTCCTCCAGCAGATGGGCCAGATCGCCGTCCGCCGGCTGCTGGACCGGCTCGGCGCGCCCGGCACCGAGCAGCCGTACGTCCGCAGCCTGGTCAACCCGCGGCTCATCGTCCGCGGCTCCTCGGCGGGTGCCGCATGACGCGCGCCATCACGCTGCGGCCCGGCGTCCACCTGGTGGCCAGCGGCCCGCTCGGCATCTCCGACCCGCTCGACTGCCACGCCTATGTGGTCCAGACCGACGCGGGCCCGTACCTGATCGACACCGGCGTCGACCCGGACGCCACGGGCATCCGCGCGAACATCGAGGGGCTCGGCCTCGCGCTCACCGACCTGCGCGGCATCCTCGTCACCCACGCGCACGCCGACCACGCCGGCGGCGTGCGCGCGCTGGCCGCCGCGAGCGGCGCCCCGGTGTACTCAAGCGAGGCGGAACTGCGGCTGCTCCGTACGGGCAGCGACGCGGCGCTGGGGCTGAGCGCGGCGAAGGCCAACGGCACGTACCCGGCCGACTACCGGTACCCGCACTACGACGGCGGCCGGCCGCTCCCGGACGGCTGGCGGTCCGGCGGCGGCGACCGGTACCTCAGCGCCGTCCCGACGCCCGGCCACTCCCCCGGGTCGACGTGCTACCTCCTCCAGACCCCCGGATACCGGGCGCTGTTCAGCGGCGACGCGCTGTTCCTCGGCGGGTTCATCAGCCTGCTGAACGTCGAGGGCTCCGACCCGGCCGACTACCGGCGGAGCCTCCCGGCGCTGGCCGGGCTCGCCGTGGACGGGCTGTTCCCCGGGCACTACCTGTTCGCCGTCCACGGCGGCCAGCGGCACATCGACCTGGCGCTGGAGCGGATGCGCAAGAGCGTGTTCCCGAACGTGGCGCTGAGCTGGCTGCCCTATCCCCAGTTGTGAGGTGGACATGCGCGCACGCGTACGGATCGCCGTCGTCGGAATGGGGCTCATGGGCACCCGGTTCGCCGAGGTCCTCGCGAGCCTGCCCGGTACGGACCTGGCCGCCGTCGTCGACACGAGCGACGCGGCCCGGCGGCGCGCCGCGTCCGCGTTCGGCGTGCGCACCGTCGCGGCGGTCACCGACCTGGACCCCGGTGACGTCGACGGCGTGGTGATCGCGCTGCCGGACAGCGCCCACCGGCAGGCCACGGTACGGGCGCTGGAGCGCGACCTGGCCGTGCTGGTGGAAAAACCGCTGGCCACCGACGTGGCCGACGCCGAGGCCATCGTCGCCGCGGGCCGCGGCCGGCTGCTCATGGTCGGTCACCTGCTCCGGTTCGACCCGCGCTACCTGGAGGCCCGGCGGCGCGTCCGCGACGGCGGGCTCGGGGACCTGCTGCACGTGTACGCGCGGCGCAACAGCGCCGCGGGGTCCGCCGTACGGTACGGGTCCACGACGCGCCTGCCGTACCACGTGACCGTGCACGACCTCGACCTGATCCGCTGGGTGACCGGCCGCGAGGTGACCGCCGTACGCGCGCACGGCACCAGCCGGGCGCTCGCCGCGCACGGGCACCTCGACGGTCTCCAGGCGCTGCTCCTCCTGGACGGCGGCGGCAGCGCCGTCGTCGAGAGCTGCTGGGTCCTTCCCCGCCACCTGGGGGCGGCGATCGACTCCCGCCTGGAGGTCACCGGCACCGGCGGGACGCTCGAGGTGACCGGCTTCGCCCAGGGCCTGATGGTCGCCGACGAGACCGGGATCGCGTTCCCGGACACCACCCGGTACGCCCGGTACGACGACGGCGCGGGCGGCGGGATCCTCGCCGCCGAGGTCGCCCATTTCGTGCGCTGCATCGAGCGCGGACAGCCCCCGGCGGTCGCGCCCGAGGAGGGCCTGGCGGCGGTCCGCATCGCCGCCGCCATCGAGGAGTCCCTGCAGGAGGACAAGGAGATTCGCCTATGAGCGTCGCGCAGCAGGCAGCGGTACGCCCCGGACGGGCGCGTTACCTGCGGATCCTGCTCCCGATCTGCCTGACGTTCTTCGTCACCGCCATCGACCGCTCGAACATCGCGGTCGCGGTGCCGACCATCGCCACCGACTTCCAGCTCTCCACCGCCGTGGTCGGCGTGGTGCTGTCCGCGTTCTACTGGGGCTACGTGCCGGTGCAGCTGCCCGGCGCGCTCTTCGGCCAGTACGTCAACGCCAAGTGGCTGATCACCGCGGCGCTGGCGCTGTGGGGGCTGGGCACCGTGCTGAGCGGCATCAGCACCAACCTGCACGAGCTGATCGCGTTCCGGGTGGTGGTCGGCCTGTCCGAGGGCGCCGCCGTCCCGACGCTGCTGGTGCTGATCCGCCGCTGGTTCCCGCTGGAGGAGCGCGGCCGGGCCACGTCGGCGTTCTTCGTCTTCGGCCAGGCTGGGAACCTGGTCGGCACCGCGATCACCGGCGTGCTGATCGCGGCCACCTCGTGGAAGATCATGTTCTTCATCGAGGCCGTGCCGGCGTTCGTCGTCGCGGCCATCGTCGCCCTGTGGATCGCCGACGAGCCGGAGACCGACCCGCGGCTCGGCGAGGCCGAACGCCGGATGCTGCTGGAGAGCCGGGCGCGGGAGGCCGCGGAGACCGGGACGCACCAGACCGCGCGCTGGACGACGGTGGTGCGCAGCCCGGTGCTGTGGGGGTTCGTGGTCGTGTGGATCATGTCCTCGGCCGGCAGCTACGGCCTGCAGTCCTGGGTGCCGACCGTGGTCGAGGAGGTCACGCGGATCGGCATCGGGAACGTCGGGCTGCTGTCCGCCATACCGTACGTGATCGCGATCGTGCTGCTCTTCTCGGTCGGCTGGGCCTCCGACCGGCTGCACCGGCGCGACGTGTTCATCGTCGCCGGGTTCGTGCTGGCCGGGCTGGCCATCTTCTTCGGGCCGGGCATCTCCGACGCCGTCGGAAAGCTGGTGGTGATCTTCCTCGGCGCGGGCTGCAACGCGGCCATCACCGGGATCATCATCGCCTGGCTCGAGGACCTGACGCCGCACTCCCACGTGGGCATCGCGATCGGCCTGGTGCAGTTCTTCGGCCAGATGGCCGGCATCGGGGCGCCGCTGGCGGTCGGCTTCCTCGCCGGGACCGGCCCGGCCACCGACGCGCTGTGGGTCATCGGCGCCGGCCTGCTGCTCGGCGCGGTGGTCACCGTGTTCATCTATCTCGGCGCCCGCCATCGCGCCCGGCATGCCGCGACCGTACCGGTGGCGGCAGGGAGGGCGGCATGACCGTACGCCGGCTGGACGAGCTGACCTGGAGCGACGCCGTCGACGCGGCCGCGGCGGGGGCCATCGCCGTCGTACCGGTCGGGTCGCAGGAGCAGCACGCCGGGCACCTGCCGATGGGCACCGACACCCTGCTCGTTGAGGCGGTGCTGGACGCGGCGCTGGAGGAGTTCGCCGACGACGGCGGGTCGCTGCTGGTCCGGCTGCCGCCGCTGCCGTACGGCCACAGTCCGCACCACCTGTTCCGCGCGGCCGTCAGCCTCAGCGCCGAGACCCTGCTGCGGGTGCTCGGCGAGCTGCTCGACAGCCTGGAGACCACCGGGTTCCGCCGGGTTCTGCTGGTCAACGGGCACGGCGGGAACGCCGAGGCGGTCGCGCTGGCCGTCAAGCAGTTCGCGCTGCGCGCGCCGGTCGCGGCCGGGGCGTGCAGCTACTGGCAGACCGCGCCCGCCACCGACGCGGCCCGTACCCCCGGCCACGCCGGCTGGTTCGAGACCTCGCTGATGCTCGCCGCGCATCCGGACCTGGTCCGGCCGCCCGCGTGGGACGGCCCGGCCGACCCGCCGCCGCTGTTCGACCGCCCGGTGCACCCGGGCCTGGTCGTCGAGCGGAGCGGCGAGTGGTCGCGGGTGGGCGGCATCACCGACGACCCCACGGCCGCGGACGGCGGTACCGGCCGGGACCTGCTCGGCCGGTGCGGACGCGGGCTGGCCGGGGCGATCACCGCCTTCGACCGGGCGACCAGGACGAGGAGCCACCAGCAGTGAAGATCACCGACGTTGACGTCTGGGTCGTCAACGTGCCCCTGACCAACCCGTTCACCAGCTCGTTCGAGACCAAGACCGGGGAGACGCGGACCGTCGTACGGATCACCGTGGCGGACCCCGGCGGTGGGCGGGTGTACGGCTGGGGCGAGACGATGTGGGGCCGACCGGTGGCCGCCCTCGTACGGCGGCTCGGTGAGTCGCTGATCGGCACGAGCCCGTTCGACCTGGAGCGGTTCCACCGGGCGAACCGGATGGTGCCGTTCTTCCACGGGTACCTCGGGTACGCCGCGCTCGGCGGGGTGGACGTCGCCTGCTGGGGCGCGATCGGCCAGATCACCGGGCAGCCGCTGGTCAACCTGCTCGGCGGCCGGGTGCGCGAGGAGGTGCCGATCACCGCGCTGATCACCCGGGCGGACGCGCCCGGCGCGAGCGCGAAGGACCTGCCGGAGGCGCTTGCCGAGCAGGCCGCGGCGGTGGTGGGCAGCGGCGGCTTCACCGCCGTCAAGCTCAAGGGGACCGAGGACGTCCAGGGCGACGTCCGGATCCTGCGGGCGATCCGTACCGCGCTGCCGGACGTCGAGCTGCGCGTCGACCCGAACGCCGCCTGGTCCGTACAGGACTCGATCCGCGCCGGGTACCGGCTGGAGGAGCTGGACCTTGAGTACCTGGAGGACCCCTGCGACGGCCTGGAGCAGATGGCGCAGGTCCGGGCCAAGGTACGGATCCCGCTCTGTACGAACATGTGCGTGGTGCGCTTCGAGGACTTCGCCCCCGCCGTACGGCTGGGCGCCGTCGACGTCATCCACGGCGACGCCTTCAAGTGGGGCGGCCTCACCGCGACCAAGCAGCTGGCCGCGCACTGCCGTACGTTCGGCTTCGGCATGAACCTGCACAGCGGCGGCGAGCTCGGCATCGCCACCGCCGCCCACCTGGCCGCCGTGGCCAGCACCCCCGAGCTGGACCGCGCCATCGACAGCATGTACTACCTGCACGCCGACGACATCGTCGAGCCGCTGGAGCTGACCGCGGGCCGGCTGCGCCTCCCGGACGGCCCCGGCCTCGGTATCACCGTGGACGCCGACAAACTCCGGCATTACGCCGCCGTCAACGAGCGGGAGGGCGATCTGACCTGAGCCCAGGAGCGTGTCATCTGCCCTGTACGTCAATTCTCACGGGCGATTCCATTTTGCCAACATTGCGTTGACGTCGCGGCGGAACGCTGGAGGCCTGGATGGTTGTCGCAGGGAATGCCGGCGCCTGGAAAATCGGCGACTATCCGATCGGCCGTCAACTGCTCAGGCTGCTGGACGATCTCACGCGCAACCGCCAGGGAGCACGTACCTATCCGCTCGTCATCCTGGAACCCGGCGATCCGGACGTGGACACCGGCGCGTACCTGGACCAGTTGCGCGCGGCCGCGCAGGAAATGAATATCCCGCACGTCGCGCCGGCCCTTCCGGTCGATCCAGACTCCACGATCGCGGTCCTGAACGAGATTTCCAAGCCCACCGCCTGGCAGCCGCCGCACCCGAATTTCGGGGCGCTCACCTTCCCCCGTTCGGAACTGGTGGCGACACTGCACGAGAATCCCGGCGAAACCGGGCACGCGGCCCGGGCGCGCGTCTGGGGCGCGGCGATCGGGTTCGCCGCCGCGGTGATCAGCGGGATCGCGCAGGGCGTCGCCGGAACGGTTCCGCTGCCGCTGCTCCTGCTCGACAGCGCGCTGGTCCTGCTCGTGGTGCTGCTGATCGGGTACGTGGTCGCCCAGCTGACCGTGCCCAGCGGGCGGGCGCGTCTCCTGGCCCGCGTGGGCCCCGGCAGCCGGTACCGCTGGCTGGCGACCTCGTCGTTCTTCGCCGTGCTCGGCGGCCACGGCTACAGCGAACGGCGCCGGCTGGTCGTCGAGCGGCTGACCGCCAGGACCAGCGGCGAGCCCGAAGAGTCCGAACGCCGGCATTACCTCTGGCAGGTCCGGACGTTCGCCTTCCTGGAGGACCTGCGCGCCGCCTACCGCCGGCTGACCCCGGGCCTGGGCGGCTTCAAGCGGCCCTCGGTGCCGGTGCTGTTCCTCAAGGGGATCTCCGAGGCCAACGGCGGCGTGGAGCTGCTCAAGGCGATGAGCGACATCCGGAGCCGGCGCAGCGAGTTCCACCCGCTCCTGGTGATCGCCACCGAGGCCGACGGGGCGGGGCGGCGTACGGCCGGCGCCGGCGCGGCCCGGCTCACCGTCAACGACCGGCTCAAGGAGTGGAAGGAGTCGCTGGGCACCGAGCAGGCGCCGAGCATCGGCGGCGGTGAGCCGTACGTCCTGCGCATCCCCATCCCGGACGAGAAGCCGGACGAGGCCCAGCAGCCGTCCCGGCAGCCGCGCCGCCGTCCGGTGGTCACCTGGGCGTGGTCGCGGTGGTCGGCCGCGGCGGTGGCGTTCGCCCTGGTGATCGGCGGCACCTACTACCACCTGGGCCTGGTCTCCACGTACTGCCAGGTCGCGATCCCGTTCTCCGCGAACACCGACTCGTGGAAGGTGACCGACGCCGACGGCGACACCGAGTGCGTCGGCGTCTCGACGCAGGGCGTCCGGTTCGAGGCCACCGCCGACAGCGTCCGCCTCGACGGCCACCGGGCGGCGCCGACCAACGCCGAGCTTTCCCGTACCCGCGGCCAGTTCACGCTCGCCGACCTGCAGCGGCGCATCGACCAGGCGAACACGCAGGTACGGGAGTCCGGCAAGCCGTACGTGACGATCCTGTACGCCGGCATGCTCACCGCGGCCTCCGGCCACGACCAGGCCACCGTCACCAGCATCCGGGAGCTGGCCGGCGCGTACCTGGCCCAGCTCGCGAACAACGAGACCGGGCAGTCCGGCACGGTCGGCAGCGCGCTGAAGATGCGGCTCCTGCCCGTCAACGTGGGCGAGAACATGGCGTTCTCGCGCCCGGTCACCGACCGCATGCTGCACATCGCCCGTACCGACCCGACCGTCATCGGGGTGGTCGGGATGGGCCGCAACAACCACGCGTCGTACCACGCGATCACCCGGCTCAGCGACGCCGGGGTCGCGGTGCTGTCCACGGTGAACTCCTCCGACCGGCTGCCCATTCTGAGCCACTACTACGGGCTGGCCTCCACCGACCACGACGAGGCGGCGGTGGCCGCGCACCTGGTGGACCGCGTGCTGCGGCGCCCGGTCCGCCACGCGATGATCGTCTCGCGGCTGCCCGGCCGTTCCGGGGACATCTACAGCTCCGAGCTGGCCGCCGACGTGCACGCCCAGCTGCGCGCCGACCGGATCACGCCGGTACGGTACAACGGGTCCGACGACATCAACGGGCAGGTCAGCGCGGCGTGCGCGGCATCCGGCGCGGACCCGTTCGACCTCGTCTACTTCGCGGGCCGCGCCGAGGACCTGAACGGCCTGGTCAACGCGCTCAACGACAGCGGCTGCACCGGCCGGCGCATGACGCTGGTCGGCGGCGACGAGATGTCCCGGGTGCGCTACGGCTCCGGCGTCTACGACGTGCTGCTGCCGTCGTCGGTCACCACGTACTACACGACCTTCACGTACCTGCGGAACCTCCGTACCCAGGGCAACCCGTTCTTCGTCCTGGCCCGCAACGCGTTCGGCATCGGCCCCGAGCAGCGGTCCCTGCTCGTCGACGGCCAGATGGCCCTGGCCTTCGACGCCACCGCCGCCCTGGCCGGCGCGGCCCGCAAGGCCTTCACCGGCCTCGACCTGGCCGAACAACACCCCCGCGTCCCCGGAAGCCAAGCCGTCTCCGCCGGCTCGGTCCTCCTCGAACTCCCGTCCACCAACATGTCCGGCGCCACCGGAACGATCGACTTCCGCCAAGACTTCGCCCACAGCCAAAACGGCCCCGGCAACCGCGGCCTGACCCTGGTCAAGGTCACAACCACCAACGGCACCCCCAACGACCACCCCCTCTGCGGCCGCCTCAACGGCGGCACCCGCGCGGGGGGACTTCCTCGGTGCTGACGGGCCCGCGTTCCCCCGCGAAAGACCTCGCTTCGCGAGACTGATTTATTAGCGCGTACGGCCGCCGTCGAGGGCTAGGCACCGTTTGCGAGGCCAAGGTGGGATGCCCGCCGCAGGCGACGCCTTGAACCCTGGCTGCACCACAACGCCCCCGTGCCAGGAATCTGCACAGGATCCCGCTGTGCTCCTGCCCGCACTTCGCAAACGGCGCCCAGCCGGGCAACACGGCCCACGCGCAAGAAATCAGCCTCGCGAAGCGAGGCCTTTTTCGCGGGGGGACCACCCACCTGCGGGACCCGCCCTACGTACGGGACAGGACGCAGTCGCCGCACAGGGCCCGGGGGCCGGAGGGTGGGGCGGCCTGGTAGATCAGGCAGCAGTTGTGGCGGCGGAAGGTGCCGGACCGCTGGTCGGCGGCGCCTACCAGGGGTGGGGTCGCGAGGAAGTGGGTGACGAGGTTCTCGGCCGCGGCGGCGAGGTCGGGGCGGTTGCGGGCGATCATCGTGGCGGCGCCGTTGATCGCCGAGGCGGTGTTCCCCCACAGGATGTGGACAGAAACCGAGAAATCCCCGGTGGCCTCGGCCAAGTCCCGCACGGGTCCCGCCAGTACGGCCGCCGCCACGTCACCGGCACCAGCACGGCCGGTGAGCGACAACGGGAACGCGCCCCCAAGCTCCGGCTGCCACCAGGCGTCGGACAGGTCGAGGACCTCCCCCGTCAGGACCGCGACCGCGAGGACGGGCGAGACGAGCCGGGCGGAGAGTCCCAGCTGAGTTACCGACGCCGCGACCCGCAGCGCCACATCGGCGGGGTCCCGGTCGCCCGCCAGGTACGCGCGCACCCTCCCCACCCGCTCGCGCAGCACCTCCGGATCATCGGCCAGCTCCCGGAGAGGCCGCCACGGCGCGACCGGGGCGGCCCCGGGCTCGTGCCGGTGGACCGCGAAGAACGGCCCCCATCCGGCGGCCTCCGCGAGGGCGGCGGCGGTCATGCCGGGGCGGGTTCGGTACGCGGCGCGGCGGCCCGCCCGGGCACCAGCAGCCGTTCGGCCAGCGGCGCGAACACCAGCCCGAGCGTCGTCCACAAGATGAGCTGCGCGGCCACGGAGTACAGCCGGAACAGGTAGAGCGTGTCCGCCGGGAACCCGGGATAGACGATCTTCCCGGAGGGGTCGCGCAGCGGCGGCGGCGTCTCGGTGGCGTGCCGACCGTACGCGGACACGTTCGCCGCCAGATGCCCCAGCGACGGCAGCACGGCCATCACGATGCCGATCGCGACGACGAACGCCGCCCCGGCCAGCAGCGCCGCGTTCCACGTGCCGAACCGCGCCGCGAGCCGCCGGCCCAGCCACGCCGCGCCGGCCAGGAACGCCAGCGAGCAGATGACCATGATCAGGTACAGGCCGCCGCGCGCGCTGATCGTCTCCTCGTGCCCGATCGCCGGCGGGTTGGCCGGGTACTTGGCGAACGGCACCAGGTACACGCCGAGGAACCCGCCGCCGGCCAGCAGCATCGCCAGCGTACGGGGGCGCAGGCCGCCGACCCGGCCCAGGCAGACCGCGTACACGACGGCGAACAGCGCGCCCATCGCGACGCCGAACAGCACCATGCCGACGCCGATGCCGACGTTGGCCTGCACGGCGCGGGTGAACAGCTCGTGCTCGTGTGCGCCGGCGGCCATCCCGGCCGCGTGCTCGGCGGCGTGCCGGCCCTCCTCGTACGTGATGCCCGCCTGGATCTGCGGCTCGGCGAAGATCCGCGCGAACACGAACGCGAGCAGCCCGGCCAGGGCCCCGGCGAGCAGGCCGCGGCCGATGAGTCGGGTCGCCATCAGTGGCAGGGGAAGCCGAGGAAGTGGCGGGCGTCGTGCACGAACTCATGGATGTGCGTGTCGGCGCCGAAGACCGAGGTCGCGCCCTGGTCGAGGCCGATGAAGTAGTACAGCGCGAGCCCGAACAGCGCGGTGAGGCTCAGCCACAGGGCGGCCTGGTGCGCGGAGACGACGGTGTGCGTCGGCGTGGAAACGGTAGCCACGGAGACCTCCTTCAGGGATGACGCGTCCCGTTGATCACGGAGTGCTGGTGACGCTACGTGTCTGACTCACCCGCCGGGACGGGCTCACAGTGGCGCGACCGTGCCGGACTCTCACCGGCTTCCGTAGGCTGTCACCAGGCGGCGACGTTACGGTGCCGCCGACCGCCCGTCAAGGCGCGCGTGCCGGAGAGGGACGATACGAACGTGAAGATCACCCGTCTCCGTACCTATCCCGTGCCCCCGCGCTGGCTGTTCCTCCGCGTCGACACCGACGAGGGGGTCACCGGCTGGGGCGAGCCCGTCGTCGAGGGCCGCGCGGCGACCGTCGCCGCGGCCGTACGGGAGCTGTCTGAGTACCTCGTGGGCGCCGATCCGCTGCGCATCGAGGACCACTGGCAGGTGCTCACCAAGGGCGGCTTCTACCGCGGCGGTCCGGTGCTGTCGTCCGCGGTCGCCGGCATCGACCAGGCGCTGTGGGACATCGCCGGCAAGGTCCGCGGCGCGCCCGTGCACGAGCTGCTCGGCGGGCCGGTACGCGACCGCGTCCGGGTGTACTCCTGGATCGGCGGCGACGCGCCGGACGACGTGCACCGCGCGGCGTCCGAGCAGGTCGCGGCCGGGTTCACCGCGGTGAAGATGAACGCCTCGGCCGCGCTCGCGCCCATCGACACGCCCGCGGCGGTGTCCGCGATCATCGACCGGGTGGCCGCCGTACGCGACGCGCTCGGCCCGGACCGCGACGTCGCGATCGACTTCCACGGCCGGCTGTCGCCCGCGATGGCCCGGCGCGTGCTGCCCCGCCTGGAGCCGTACACACCGCTGTTCGCCGAGGAACCGGTGGTGCCCGAGCTGTCCGCGCATCTGCCCGGGCTGGTCGCCTGCTCCCCGGTGCCGATCGCGCTGGGCGAGCGGCTGTACTCCCGATGGGACTTCCGGCCCGCCTTCGAGGCCGGCATCGCGGTGGCCCAGCCGGACGTCTCGCACGCGGGCGGCATCTCCGAGCTGCGGCGCATCGCCGCGCAGGCGGAGCTGTACGGCGCCGCGCTCGCCCCGCACTGTCCGCTCGGCCCGATCGCCTTGGCCGCCAGCCTCCAGGTCGGCTTCGCCACGCCGAACCTGCTGATCCAGGAGCAGAGCCTCGGCATCCACTACAACGTGGGCGGCGACCTCCTCGACTACCTCACCGACCGTACGGTCTTCGGGTACGAGGACGGCCACGTACGGCGGCCGGCCGGTCCGGGGCTCGGCGTCGAGATCGACGCGAGCGCCGTCGAACGGGCCGCCGAGACCGGCCATTCCTGGCGCAATCCCGTCTGGCGGCTCGCCGACGGCACCCTCGCCGAGTGGTGATCGGCCGGCGGGGTCGAGCGGGACCCCGTCCGGCTTCGCCTTCGCGAGCGCGTCGGGGCACCGCTCGCCGGTCAGCACGTCCGAGTACGATCGTCAGATCGCCGTCAAGTGCGCCGTTTGCGCGCGGTGGCCGAGCGGGGCGGCTGAGCGCGCATGTGGTCGCGTACGCGGGTCATGATGTCGCCGAGAGCGTGCAGGTCCCGTTCGGACAGCGGGTCGAACAGCAGCCCGCGGGCGACCTCGATGTGCCCGGGCAGCACCTTGGCGACCCGGGCGCGGCCGGCCGCGGTGATCGTCACCAGCGTGGCGCGCTGGTCGTCGGGGCTGGGCGCGCGGGTGACCAGGCCGGCCTTCTCCAGCAGCCCGGCCTGGTGGGTCAGCCCGCTGCGGCTGTACACCACGCCGTCGGCCAGCTCCGTCATCGTCAGCTGCCCGTCGGAGCCCGCGAGCCGGGCCAGCAGCTGGAACTGGACGTAGCTGAGGTCACCCTCCGCGCGTAGCTGCTGCTCCACCGCGTGGTGCAGCAGGCTCACCGCCTCCATCAGAGCGAAGTACGTGTTCAGCTGTTCGGGTTCCAGCGCGTCCGCCATCCCCACATCGTACTTGCTTCGATCTCGAAGCATCATGTACGCTCGAACTACTTCGACATCGAAGCACTTTCGAGGAGGCAGTCATGAAGGCAGTGCGGTATCACGCGTACGGCGGCAGCGACGTGCTGACGTACGAGGAGGCCGAGCGCCCGGTCCCCGGCGCCGGCCAGGTGCTGGTGCGGGTGGCCGGGACCTCGTTCAACGGGGTCGACGCCGGGATCCGCGCCGGTGCGCTGCGCGAGGTGTTCCCGGTGGACTTCCCGCACGTACCGGGGATCGACGTCGCGGGGACGGTGGCCGAGGTCGGCGCGGGGGTGGACGGCTGGCAGGCGGGCGACGCGGTCGTGGCGTTCCTGCCGATGACCGCCGACGGCGCCGCCGCCGAGTACGTCGTCGCGCCGGCCGAGGCGCTGGCCGCCGCGCCGCGCACGGTGGATCTGGCCGACGCCGCCGCGCTGCCGGCGGTGGGGCTGACCGCCTGGCAGTCGCTGTTCGAGCTGGCCGGGCTCACGGCCGGGCAGTCCGTCCTGGTCAACGGCGCCGGCGGCGCGGTCGGCGGCTACGCCGTCCAGCTCGCGCACGCGGCCGGCGCGACGGTCACGGCGACCGCGCGCCCGCGGCACGCCGACCGGCTCCGCGGCTACGGGGCCGACCGGGTCATCGGCCACCTCGACCTCACCGCCGACCCGGTCGCCGCCGAGGGCGCACCGTACGACGTCGTGCTCAACCTGGTCGCCACCACGCCGGAGGAGACCGCGGCGCTCGCCGGCCTGGTCACCGGCGGCGGCGTGCTGGTCAGCACGACCACCCCGCCGCCCGAGCGGTCCGGGATCCGTACCGCGCGCGCGTTCGTCCAGAGCCGCGCCGGCGAGCTGGCCGAGCTGGTCGCCCGCGTCGACGCCGGGACCCTGCGGATCCACGTCGCCGCCCGCCGCCCGCTGAGCGACCTGGCGGCCGTCCACGACGAGGCCGCCGCCGGGCGCCTGCCCGGCAAGACCGTCCTGGCCCCCTGACCGACCCGGTCAGCCCCGCGCGGACGGCCGCTCGTCGAGGGCGGCGGTCAGCCAGGGCCGCAGGATCCGTTCGACCTGCGACTCGGAGATGTCGGCGAGCGCGTCGAGCCCGAGGAAGTGCCGCGCGACCGTCAGGCCGAGGATGCTGCTGACGGTCAGCGCGGCGCGGAGGTCGGCGTCGGCGTCGTCGCTCGCCCGCGCGAGGTTGGCGACCCGCTCGTCCAGGAAGTCCTTCATCGCCTTCGCCGCCTCGGGCGCGGTGAGCATCGACCGTACGAGGGCGCGCGTCTCGGGCGGCAGCTCGTTCAGCCGTACGTCGAGGACGTCGAAGAGGTGTCCGGTCACGTCGTCCTCGCCGCTTCCACGATCGAGCCGGGCGGCGATGGCGAAGAGGTCGCTCTTCGCGCCGTAGTGCTGGATGACGAGGGAGGGGTCGACCCCGGCCCGCCGCGCGATCGCGCGCACGGTCGTCTTCTCCAGCCCGTGCTCGCCGAACTCGGCCTGGGCCGCTTCGAGGATCCTCTGGGCGGTGGCGGCGCGCTTGGCCGCACGCGTCTTCGGTTCGTCCACGCCTCCGACTCTACAAGCGTTGAGCGAGTCTGGTAGATTCACTCAACAGACATTGAGTCAAAGGAGCACGATGCGCGTCATCACCATCGAGGAGCACTGGACCACCCCGGGCATCGACCGGGCCCTGCGCGCGCGGCCGGAGGGGGCGCGGGACGAGAGCGTGGCGCTGAACGACCGCGGCGACATCCCGACGCGGCTGTTCGACGTCGACGAGCAGCGGATCGAGGCGATGGACGCGGCCGGCATCGACCTGCAGGTCATCTCCCTCGCCCCGCCCGGAACGCACGGGCTCCCCGCCGCCGAGGCGGTGGCGCTCAGCCGCGAGGCGAACGACCTCGCCGCCGAGGCCGTCGGCCGGCACCCGGACCGGCTGCGGGCGATGACCACGCTGCCGATGTCCGACCCGGACGCCGCGGTGGCCGAGCTGCGGCGGACCGCGGACCTGCCCGCCCACGTCGGGATCATGTCGTACGGCCGCAGCGGCGACCGTACGCTCGACGACCCCGCGTACGACGAGCTGCTCGCGACCGCCGCCGCGCTGGGCCGGCCGGTGTTCATCCACCCGCAGATCGCGCCGGACCCGGTCCGCGCGGCGTCGTACCGCGGGTTCGACCCGGCCGTCGAGCTGGCGCTGGCCACCTTCGGCTGGGGCTGGCACATCGAGGCGGGCCTCGCGGCGCTCCGCCTGATCCTGCGCGGCACCTTCGACCGGCACCCGGACCTGCAGATCGTGCTGGGCCACTGGGGCGAGCTGCTGCTGTCCTTCCTCGACCGGATCGACACGCTGTCCAACGTCGCGACCGGCCTCGACCGCCGCGTCGCCGAGTACTTCCCGGCCAACGTGCACGTCGCGACCAGCGGCATGCTGACCCCCCGCGAGCTCCGCCGCGCGCTGGACGTCACCACCCCCGACCGGATCCTGCTCTCCGGCGACTACCCCTTCCACCGCCTCGACCCGGCGGCCATCACCACCTTCCTCGACGCCCTCCCCGACCCCGCCGACCGCGAGAAGGTCGCGCACGCCAACGCCGAGGCGCTCTACCGCCTCTGACGGGTGCGCCCCGGGGACGTGACTAGGGCCCTCCACGGATTCGGGGGACGCGGCCCCGGTGCGACGGTGCCGGTGTCAGCGTCATCGCAGCCAAGGAGCAGACGCAATGGGCACCATCACGACCGACGACGGCACCGAGATCTACTACAAGGACTGGGGGCAGGGCCCCGCCGTGACGTTCTCGCACGGCTGGCCGCTGAACGCCGACGCGTGGGACGGGCAGATGCTGTTCCTCGCCCAGCACGGCTTCCGCGTGGTCGCGCACGACCGGCGCGGGCACGGCCGGTCGAGCCAGCCGTCCGCGGGCAACCACATGGACCGCTACGCCGACGACCTCGCGGCGGTGATCGACGCGCTCGACCTGCGCGACGTCACGCTGGTCGGGCACTCCACCGGCGGCGGCGAGGTCGCCCGGTACATCGGCCGGCACGGTACGGCGCGGGTCGCCAAGGCGGTGCTGATCGCCGCGGTCCCACCGATCATGGTCAGGACCGAGGCCAACCCCGAAGGCTTACCGATCGAGGTCTTCGACGGCCTGCGTACGTCGCTCGCCGCGGACCGCGCGCAGTTCTACAAGGACCTCGCCGTCCAGTTCTACGGCGCCAACCGCCCCGGCGCGCAGGTCTCCCCGGGCCTGCTCGACCAGTTCTGGCTCTGGAGCATGCAGGCCGGCCTGATCAACGCCTACGCGTGCGTGCGGGCCTTCTCCGAGACCGACTTCACCGCGGACCTCGGCAAGTTCGACGTCCCGACGCTGGTCCTGCACGGCGAGGACGACCAGATCGTCCCCGTCAAGGACTCGGCCGTGAAGTCGGCCCGCCTCATCCCCGGCGCCAAGGACACCTACTACCCCGGCGCCCCGCACGGCATCACCGCCACCCACCAGGACCAGGTCAACGCCGACCTCCTGGCCTTCCTCCAGAGCTGACGCCAGTCCTCGGCGGCCGGGCGGCGCCCGTCTCGCGCGGGGTGGAACGGGATGGAACGCCCTCTGGGTAAGGGCGGTGCGGCCGGTACCGCCCCTCGCCCGAGGAGGGCCCATGCACGCGAAACGGTTCGGGCTCGTCGCCGCGCTGGCCATGGCGGCGGCCACGGTGGCCGCGCCGGTGGCCGGGGCGGCCACCACCCAGCGGGCGCTGGCCTGTACGCAGACGACGGTGACCCGCCCCGCCCTCAAACGCGCGGTGACGGGCACCGTCGACGGCACCCAGAACCTGCTGTCGGCGACGGTGACCCGCGCCGCGACCGGCACGGTGGACGTCACCACCGACCCTCCCGTCCTGGACAACACGTTCGAGGGCGGCGCCTTCCTGACGCAGGACGGCCTGAACACCTGGCGGCTCGGCCCGCAGATCGGGTCGCCGTCGATCACCTACTACCTGATGCTGCCCGCCACCCCGCTGCCCACCGGCACGGCTTTCAAGGGCCTGGTCTTCGTGGACTTCGGGCCGCTGGGCGGCGCCAACGACCTCGCGATGAGCTGCACCGCGAACTGACCCGGTCAGGCCGGCACGAGCCGGCCCACCCGGAACGGTTCGAGCACCTGGGGCCGGACGCCGGTCGCCGCCCACTCGACCAGTGCCGCCGCGACGGCGGGTGAGATGGCGAAGCCGTGGCCGGACCAGCCGGTGCCGAACCAGACGTCGTCCGTACCCGGGACCAGGTCGACGACGGGCACCCCGTCGACCGCGACGGACTCGGGACGGGCGGCGTCGTTCTGCTCCAGGGCCGAACCGTCGAGCGCGGGCAGCACGGCCGCCGCGTCGGCCAGGTTGCCGTACGCCTCGGCCAGGTCGCCCGTACCGGCGTCCGCCGCGTCGTCCCACTGGCCGCGGCGGCCGCCGGAGATCATCGTCCGGCCGTCCGGCAGCGGCTTGACCGCCAGCCGCCGGGTGAAGTGCCCGAACAGCCGGGTCGGCCGGTAACCGTCCGGCGGCGCGATGAGCGTGACCTGCGGCGCCATCCGCCACATCGGCAGGTGCAGCCCGAACGCCTCGCCCAGCAGGGCCCGCGCGTAGGAGTTGACGAGGAGAAAGGTGCCGCGCCGCGGCGCGAGCGTGCCGCCGTCGGACAGCTCAAGTACGGTGCCGCCGCCGGTACGGCGCAGCGCGGTGACCGCGACGTGCTCCCGTACGTCCGCTCCGAGCCGCGCCGCGGCGGCCGCGAAGGACCGCGTCGTCGCGGTGTGATCGGCGATTCCGTCGAGCGGGCAGTACAGCGCGCCGTGCACCGCGTCCGACAGGCCGGGTTCCAGCTCGCGCGTCTCCTCCGCCGAGAGCAGGCCGGTCGGAATGCCGTGCGCCTCCTGCACGTCGCGTTGCGCGAGCACGGCGGCCCAGGCGAGCTCGTCGTCGGCGGTCGCCTTCTCGGCGAGCTCCAGGCCGCCGAGCCGCTCGTACCCGGTCGCGCCGCCGAGCCGCTCGGCCAGATCGGGCCAGATGCCGTACGCGATCCGCATCAGCGGCAGCTCCCGCGGGTCGCGGCCGTTGGCCCGTACCCCGCGCTTGCCCGGTCCCCCGGAGGCGCCGCACGCGATCGTCCCGCGCTCCACCAGCGTCACCGACGCGCCGCCGCGCGCCAGCCCCCAGGCCGTCGCCGCGCCGTGCACGCCGCCACCGACCACGACGTAATCCGCCTCGGTCATCAGTCTCCTTCTCATAGAACCTTCGACAGGAACGCCTTGGTGCGTTCGTGCCGCGGGCCGGCGAGCACCTCCCGGGGCCTGCCCTCCTCGACGACGACCCCGTCGTCCATGAACATCAGGTGGTCGCCGACCTCGCGGGCGAAGCCGAGCTCGTGGGTGACGACCACCATGCTCATCCCGTCGGCCGCGAGGTCGCGCATCACCGCGAGCACCTCGCCGACCAGCTCGGGGTCCAGCGCGGACGTCGGCTCGTCGAACAGCATCAGCCGCGGGTCCATCGCCAGCGCCCGCGCGATGGCCACCCGCTGCTGCTGCCCGCCGGACAGCTGCGCCGGGTACGCGTCCCGCTTGTCGGCCAGCCCGACCCGGTCGAGCAGCTCGACGCCGCGCGCCACGGCGGCGTCCTTGGGCGTCCGCTTCACGTGCACCGGCGCCTCGACCACGTTGCCGAGCGCGGTCATGTGCGGGAACAGGTTGAAGTGCTGGAACACCATGCCGATGTGCCGGCGGTTCCGCGCGACCTCGCGCTCCTTCAGCTCGTACAGCTTCCCGCCGCGCGCCCGGTACCCGACGAGCCGCCCGTCCACCCACAGCCGGCCGCCGTCGAGCTTCTCCAGATGGTTGACACAGGACAGCAGCGTGCTCTTGCCGGACCCGGACGGCCCGATGACGCACAGCACCCGGCCCGCCTCCAGGTCGAAGTCGACGCCCTTGAGCACCTCAAGGCGGCCGAACCGCTTGCGCAGCCCGCGGGCCCGTACGACGTACTCGGCCGGCTCGGTCATCGCGCCTGCCCCCGTCCGTAGTGCCGTTCGAGGAAGTGCTGGCCGACGGAGAGCAGCGAGACGACCATGAGGTACCACAGCGAGGCGACCACCAGCAGCGGGATCGTCTGGTACGTACGGGAGTAGATGAGCTGCGCGGAGTACAGCAGCTCGGCCAGCGCGACCACGCTGACCAGCGAGGTGTTCTTGATCATCGAGATCAGCTCGTTGCCGACCGGCGGGATGATCAGCCGCATCGCCTGCGGCAGCACGATCCGCCGGAACACCAGGAAGCCGGACATCCCGAGCGCCTTCGCCGCCCGCGTCTGCCCGTCGTCGACCGCGACGATGCCGGCCCGGATGACCTCGCCGGTGTACGCGGCCTGGCTGAGCCCGAGGCCGAGCAGCGCCGCGGACATCGGGGTGATCAGGTCGTTGGTGTTCGCCGTCAGCAGCTCCGGCCCGAGCGGCACGCCGAGGGTGATCGTCTTGTACAGCGCGCCGAAATTGAACCAGAAGATCAGCTGCACGAGCACCGGGATGGACCGGAAGAACCAGGTGTAGCACCAGCTGACGGCGACCAGCAGCGGGTTGGCCGACAGCCGCATCAGCGCGATCACGGTGCCCAGCACCAGGCCGATGATCATCGCGGCGAGCGTCAGCTCGAGCGTCGTGAGCAGGCCGGTGAGGATCTCCGGGCTGAGCACGTACCGCCCGACGACGTCCCACTTGAACGCCTCGTTCGTCACCAGCGCGTACGCGACCAGCGCGGCCACGGCGACCACGCAGGCCGTCGCCGCCCACCGCCACGGGTGCCGTACCGGGACGACGACCTCGTCGCCGCCGTCGAGCTGCGCCTCGGAGTAGGCCGTCTGTGTCATCGCGGCACCCCTAGTCGGCCGAGACCTTGGGGTTCACCTCAGAAGTGGTGATGGCACCGGCCTGGATGCCCCACTTCTTGAGGATCTTCGCGTACGTGCCGGACGCGATGGTCCGCTGGACGCCGGCGCGCAGCGGCTTCGCCATCGGGGTGTCCTTCGGCATCGCGATGCCGAGCGGGTTCTTGTCGAGGTACTCGCCGACGACCTCGGCCTGGCCCTCGGTGGTCTTCACGAAGTACTGCACGGCCGTGCTGCCGAGCCAGAACAGGTCCACCCGGCTGCTCATCAGGGCGAGGCTCGCCTTGTTGGAGTCGTCGAAGACCTTGACGTCGATCGGCTTCTCACCCGCCGCGACGCACTTCGGGTTCTGCATCTTCGCGAACTCCACCTCGCGCGAGCCGCGCGTCGTGGACACCTTGCGGCCGCACAGGTCGGCGAGCCCGCGCACCTTGATGCCGGAGCCGGCGCGCGCGGCGAACTGCTCGTTGGACGACAGCGTGGTGACGAAGTCGACGACCTTCTCCCGGTCGCCGGTGACGCCGAACTGGCCGATGGCCGCGTCGTACCGGTCCGCCTGCAGGCCGGGGATGAGCGAGTCGAACGGCGCCTCGGTGAAGGCGACCTTCATGCCGAGCGTCTGCGCCGCCGCGCGGACCAGGTCGACCTCCCAGCCCTCGAGCACGCCCTGCTCGTTCTTGAACTCGTCCGGCGGGGAACCGGCGCCGACGCCGACGTGCAGGGTGCGGCCCTGCGACGCCGGTACGAGCTTGGTGAGCGACGGGACCGGCCGCTCCGAGATCGGCGTCTTCGCCGTCCCGCCCGGCGCGGCTTCCTCGGCCCCGCCGCCGCATCCGGCGGCGAGCAGGGCCGTGGCGGTGAGGGCACACGTGAGGAACCGAAGGTTGGTACGTACTCTCATGGCGATCTCCCAGCAGTTGATCCCCGTAATGAGCTTTCCGGTTCGTACCCATATCCGTAATGAGCTTTCCAGTGACCGTACTCGTGGTTACAAAGGTGTTCAATAGCTGTCATGCAGAATCCAGTCGGCCGTGACGCGCCCCTGCACGAGCGGGTCGTCGCGCGCCACGAGGAGCTGAGCCCGACCGAGCGGGTGGTGGCCCGGTACCTGGCCGACCACCCCGACCTGGTCGCCACGGCCTCGGCCATCGAGATCGCCGAGCTGACCGGCACGAGCAACGCGACCGTCGTGCGTACGGTGAAGAAGCTCGGCTACAGCGGGCTCCCCGAGCTGAAGAAGCTGCTCATCGAGATGATCATCGCCCGGCGCAACCCCGCCGCGGTGCTCGACGAGCGCATCGACCAGTTGGTCGCCGAGCAGGAGGCCGGGCCGGCGCGGCAGGTACTGGCCGCGACCGTCGACCTGCTCGCGCAGACGCAGTACCTGCTGGACGACGAGGCGTGGGAGAAGGCCGTACGGATCCTCGACCGGGCGCGCGCGGTGCTGTGCTACAGCCCCGGCAAGCCCGGCGCCGTCGCCGACTTCCTGGCCACCGAGCTGTCCTGGAACGGCTGCCCGGCGCGGTCGCTGAACGCGACGGGGTTCGGCCTGGCGACCGGGCTGCTGTCCCTCACCGGCGACGAGGCCGTCGTCCTGATCGCACCGCTCCGCCACTTCCGCGAGGTCGACGTGGTCATCGACCGCGCGCGCGAGGTGGGCGCCCCGGTCATCCTGATCAGCGAGGCGCTCGGCATGACGCTCGCCGACCGGGTCGACGTCGTCCTGGCCACTCCGCAGTCGACGCTGACGCTCACCAGCGAGGTGCTCGCCCCGATGACCCTCGCGTACGCCTTCACCCTCGACCTCGCGGCCCGCAACCGCAAGCAGGCCGTGACGACGTACGAACTGGTCAGCCGGCTGCGCCGCGAGGTGGTGGGGCACGACGTCGACGTGGCCCCGCCCCCGGTGGACGACGTGCGCTACCAGCCGGAGACCAGGGACCGATGAGCCGGCCGGATACCGTGTACCGGTGATCATCTGGATCAACGGTGCCTTCGGCGCCGGGAAGACGGCCCTCGCGGAGGAACTCCACCGGCGCCTGCCGGGCGCGCTCGTGTACAACCCCGAAGACGTCGGCATCATGCTCTGGAAATGGCTGCCGCCCAACGGCGACTTCCAGCACCTGCCGAGCTGGCGCGACCTGGTCGTCAGCACGGCGCTGGCCCTGCGCAGGCACCACGCGGACACCCTCATCGTCCCGATGTCGCTGGTCCGCGCCGCCTACCGTACCGAGATCCTCACCGCCCTGACCGGCGCCGGCGAGGACGTCCTGCACGTCTTCCTCGAAGCCGACGCCGCCGTACTCCGCCGCCGCCTCGACGCCCGCATGCCCACCCCTGGCGACGAATGGGACCGGATGGCCCGCGAGTCCGGCATGACCGAGGTGGCGGAGATGGTGGCCGCCGCCGCCCACCAGCCGCCCGGAACCCTCATGCTCCGCTCGGACCGGCGCAGCCCGTCCGAACTGGCCGGCGACGTACTGGCGGCCCTGCGCCCGGTCAGCGGCCGAAGGAGTACGTGACGCCGGTGAGGTCTTCGGACAGGGCCCACAGGCGCCGGGCGAGTTCGGGGTCCTGGGCGGCGTCGACCGGCCGGGTGACCTTGGGGTGCCCGCGGCTCTCGCCCCGCCCGTCCGGGCCGATGTACTGGCCGCTTTCGGCGTCGGGCGCGGTGGCGGCGTAGAGCTGGCTCAGCGCGCCCTGCTCGGCGCTTTGCGCGACGAGGGCGTTGCTGACCTTCATGAGCAGGGTCATGAGCCCGTTCGGGCCGGTGGACTGCAGGTTGGTGGCGGCGTACCCGGGATGGGCGAGGATGCTGGCCACCGGCGATCCGGCCGCGCGGAGCCGGCGGTGCAGTTCGAGGCCGAACAGGATGTTCGCGAACTTGGACTGGGCGTAGAAGCCGCTGGGCGAGTACGCGCGCTCGCCGGTGAGGTCGTCGAAGTGGATGGAGCCGCCGCGGTGCAGGTTGGAGCTGACCGTGACGACCCGCCCGGTGATCCGCGGCAGCAGCAGCCCGGTGAGCGCGAAGTGGCCGAGGTGGTTGGTGCCGAACTGCAGCTCGAAGCCCTGCGCGGTCAGCGTACGGGGCGGCATCATGATGCCCGCGTTGTTGACCAGCACGTCGACGGGCCCGGTGACCGTACCGGCGAACGCGCGTACCGCGTCCAGGTCCGCGAGGTCCAGCGGCCGCAGTTCGACGTCGGCCGCGGGATGCTCGGCCCGGATCCGCTCGACCGCGGCGTCCCCCTTGGCCTGGTCGCGCGCGGTCATCACGACATGCGCGCCGCGCCCGGCGAGCCGCCGGGCGGTCTCCCACCCCAGGCCGCTGTTCGCCCCGGTGACGAGGAACGTCCGCCCCGCCTGATCGGGGATGTCGGCGCTGGTCCACCGCTGTCGGGTCACAGCCATCCGTTCACCTGCGCGATCCGGTAGGCGTCGGCACGAGAGTCCGCGCCCAGCTTATGGGTGACGGCGGCGAGATGGTTGCGCACCGTTCCCTGCGACAGGAACAGCGCCCGCGCGACCTCGCGGACCGGCCGGTCCGCCCGGGCGGTCAGCAGGACCTCGGCCTCGCGCGGCGTCAGCGGCGACGGCGGCGCGGTGAGCGCGTCGGCCGCCGGCACCGGGTCCACGTAACGCTGGCCTTCGTGCACGCGCCGTACGACGTCGGCCGTACCGGGGGCGCCCTTGGCCAGGAAACCGCGCGCCCCGGACGCCAGCGCCTGCCGCAGTACGTGCGGGCGGCCGTGGCCGGTGAGGATCACCCCGGCGCAGGCGGGCACCACCCGGCCGAGCTCCGCGATGACGCCGAGCCCGTCCAGGTCCGGCATCTGCAGGTCGATGACCGCGACGTCCGGGCGGTGCGCCACGGCCTGTTCGACCGCGCGCCGGCCACCGGCGGCGGTGGCCACGATCTCGATGTCGGCCTCCCGTTCCAGCAGGCCGGCCGAATACGGCGCGGCACCCGGCAACACCCTCGAATTCGGTCTCGGCACCATCCTCGACGGCCTGGAGGCACGGCTCGATGCACGTACGGCGTAAGGCGGATTCCGGCTACATTTCGCTCATGCATTTATCTCTGCGGCTCGCCCTGGCCGTCTTGTTCGCGGCCGGCACCACCACCAGCGCGGTCGCGGCCTCGGCCGACACCTGCGACCAGGCCTGCCAGGTCGAGGCGGCCTGGCAGCAGCAACACCAGAACGCGCTCCCCCGTACCGCCTTCTACGACGCGCCGGACCCGCTCCCCTGGGCGCCCGCCGGCACCCTGATCCGCCGCGCGCCCGCCGACTACACGGTGGGCCGGGCGACCCGGATCCTCTACCACTCGCGCACGTCCGCGGGCCGCGACGTGGCCGCGTCCGGCGTCGTACTGGCGCCGGCGGGCGACCCGCCCCGCGGCGGCTGGCCCGTCGTCGTCGACGCGCACGGCACCAGCGGCATCGCCCGCGACTGCGCGCCCTCGCTGATGAAGGACCTCTACCACGGCGACCAGATGACGCGCTTCGTCGAGCAGGGCTACGCGGTCGTCGCCCCCGACTACGCGGGCCTGGGCACCACCGGCCGCCAGGAGGCGCTGAACAAGACCGCCGAGGCCAACGACCTCCTGTACGCGCTGCGGGCGAGCCGCGGCCTCGGGCTGTCGCACCGGTGGCTGGTGTGGGGCCACTCCCAGGGCGGCGGTGCCACGCTGGGCCTCGCCGAACGGTTCGCCGGCGACCGCCCGCCCGGCTACCTCGGCGCCGTCGTCACCTCACCGGTCACCGAGCTGCGGACCCTGGTCGACACGCTGGCGGGCTCCCCGTACACCAGCGGGTTCATCCCCCTGGTCGCGCAGGGTGCCTCCTACAGCGACCACCGGATCCGGCCGGAGCGCCTGCTCACCGACGCGGCCGCCCAGCGTCTTCCGCTCACCACGACGGGCTGCCTGAACGTGGTCCTCGCCGGCTACCAGGACCTCACCGGCCCGGCGCTCGTACGGCCGCGCTTCGCCGACGACCCGGCGTTCACCCGGTACCTGACCCGCAACACCACCGGCCGCGCCCCCATCGGCGGCCCGGTCCTGCTGCTGCAGGGCGACGCCGACACGGCCGTGCCGCGCACCGTCACCGACGGCGTCGCGGCCCGCCTGTGCGGCCTCGGCTCCACCGTCGACTACCGCACCTACCCCGGCCTCGGCCACGACACCGGCTACGGCGTCACCGGGATCGACGACGGAGCGATGCCCGACATCCTCGCCTGGGCCCACGACCGCTTCGCCGGCCGTCCGGCCGCCACGACCTGCGAGGCGCGATGAACCGCTGATGACGGGCCTAGGATCCGGGAGATGTTCCCACCCGAGCACCTGCGGACGTTCCTGGCGGTGGCCCAGTCGTTGAGTTTCACTCAGGCTGCGGCCACGCTGGGGCTCGGTCAGCCCACGGTGAGCCAGCACATCCGCAAGCTCGAGGAGGCGGCGGGGCGGCCGCTGCTGATCCGGGACACCCGCAGCGTGACGTTGTCCGTCGACGGCGAGGCGATGGTCGGCTTCGCCCAGTCGATCCTCGCCGCGCACGCCCAGGCGAGTGACTACTTCACCGGCGCGGGCGTGCGCGGCCGGCTGCGTTTCGGGGTGACCGACGATCTCGCGCTGACCCGCGTACCGCGGATCCTGCGGGACTTCCGGCACCTCAACCCCGGCGTCAACCTGGACCTCACCGTGTCCCAGTTCGGCGCGCACCTGCTGCGCCGGGTGGAGTCGGGCCACGTCGACGTCGCGTTCCTCAAGACGACCGCCGGAGAGGGGCGGGGTCGGCTGGTACGGCGGGACCGGCTGGTCTGGGCCACCGCCGAGGGCGGCGGGGTGCGGTGGGACGAGCAGCGGCCGGTGCCGCTCATCGTGCACCAGGCGCCCAGTCCCAGCCGGGACCTGGCCGTGCAGGCGCTGGAGACGGCGGGCATCAGGTACCGGGTGGTCTGCACGGCGCGCGGGATCAACGCCGTACTGGCCGCGACGCGCGCCGGCCTCGGCGTCGCCATCTTCGTACGGAGCCTGCTGCCCGCCGACCTGGTCGAGCTCCCCGGGAGCGCCGGCCTGCCCGAGCTCGGCGACCTCGACCTCGTCCTGGTGACCAACCCGCGCGCCCCGGCCGAGCCGGTCGAGGCGCTGACCACCGCCATCCTCGCGCACACCAACACCATCCGCCCCATCAACCGGACCCGTCCGTAGGGCACCCGCGCGGCGGCCGTGATCACTCGTGCCGGCGGACGGCCCGGTACCCGAGGACGATCGCGGCGGCGGGCACCGCGGCGGCGAGTACCAGGCCCGTACGGGGGCCGAGGTGCTGGTCGACGGTGCCGATCAGCGGGCCGCCGACCGCGCCGGTACCGAAGATGACCATGAGGTAGGCGGCCATCACCCGGCCGCGGAGCGCGGGACCGGCGGCGAGCTGAAGGGTGGCGTTGGCCCCGGTGTACAGCAGCTCGGTCGCCGCGCCGATCGTGACCAGGACGCAGGCGAGGCTCCAGGGCGTGGGCATGGCGGCGGCGGTCAGGTACAGGCCGGCCACCGCGCATCCGGTCCCGGTCAGCCCGCGCAGCGTGGTGCGCGAACGGCCGGCGGCGATCAGGGCGCCGAGCACGGAGCCGGCCGCGACGGTGGCGGTCAGCAGCGCGTACCCGCCGGGACCGGTGTGCGCCGTGCGGGCGTACGCGGCCAGGGTGACCGGCAGGTTGAAGGCGAACATGGCGACCGCGCCGGACAGCGTGAGCGGCCACCAGATCCGCGGATGGCGGGCCAGGCCGCGCAGGCCGCCGGCGGCGAGTTCGGTGGCGTGTGCCGCGTGCCGGTAGAGCCGCCGCGGGTCGATGCGGGCGTACGCGACGAGCGGGGCCGTGTAGGAGGCGGCGTTGAAGGCGAAGGCCCAGCCGGGTCCGACGGCGCTGATCAGCGCGCCGGACACGGCCGGGCCGACGAGGGCGCCGAGCTGGAAGATCGAGGCGTTCAGGCTGACGGCGCTGTAGATCCGGTCCCGCCCGACCAGCTCCGTCACGAACGCCTGCCGTACGGGCTGATCGATCGCGGCGGCGGTCCCGAGCCCGGCCGCCAGGAGCTGGACGTGCCACGCGGCGACCTGGTGGGTGAGGGTGAGCACGGCGAGCAGCCCGGCCATGGAGGCGGCCGCGACCTGGGCCGCCTGCAGGACGCGGCGCTTCGGGAAGCGGTCGGCGATCCACCCGCCGGCCAGGCCGAAGACCAGCATGGGGGCGAACTGCAGTCCCGTGGTGACGCCGACGGCCGCGGCGTCACCGGTGAGGCTGAGCACCAGCCAGCCCTGGGCGACCCGCTGCACCCACAGGCCCGTGGTCGCCACCGCCTGCCCGAGCAGGAACAGCCGGTAGTTCCGGGAACGAAGCGCGGCGAACCGGGCCACGTCGGCCACGACGGAACGCCTCCTTCTGATCCGGGCTGCGTTTCCATCGTTGGCCGCGACCGTCGATTTAAGAAGAGAATTGATCGAATAAGTTAAATTACGAACTGCGATAAGTGTCCGGCGGCGGGTGCGCGCGCCCGTCGTGAACCGGCGTCGAACTTCCGGCGAACGGGTGCGACGGCGGTAATGGCGGCCCGGCGCCCGCGCGTCCTCTGTTCCGACGGAGAGGACGATCGCGGAGGAGTTGGCGATGCGCAGGCTCATGATCGGTACGGCCGTCGCGGTGATGGGGGCGGCGCTCGCCGGCGTCCCCGCGGCGGGGAACGCGGCCACCGGGTGGCAGCGGGCGCGGCTGCCCGTCCTGGACGAGGAACACCAGCTGACGGACATCGCGGCGCTCGGCGCGGACGACGTCTGGGCCATCGGCCCGACCTACGGAAGCGACCCCAACGTGCTGCTCCACTACGACGGCACGAGCTGGACCCGTAACCCCGGCCCGGGCCGGAACGACTTCGCCGGGTCGTCCGTCTCCGGCGTCTCGGGCTCCGACGTCTGGGCGGCCGGGCACTGCACGTTCCCGCCGCAGACCGCGGAGACCCCGTGCGTGACGCACTGGGACGGTACGGCGTGGAGCGCGCCGGTCGAGCTGCCGAAGCCGGACATCGGCACGACCGTCACGGTGGACGCCGTCGCCGCCGGCGACGTGTGGGTCGCGGGCGGCCAGACCGGCTCGGCGTACTACGCGCACTTCGACGGCACCCGGTGGAGCCGGGTCGCGGCACCGTACGGGCCGGGCGAGCACATCACCGACGTCGCGCACACCGGACCCCACGACGTCTGGGCCGCCGGCTACCGCCTCGGCGACTCCGGCGACGCCTCGGACCGGCCCGTCGTCCAGCACTGGGACGGCAAGCGCTGGACCCGGTTCCGTACGCCCGGCGTCGCGGGCCGGCTCATGCAGATCGCCCCGCTGGGCGGCACCCGCGTATGGGCCGTCGGCAACGGCACCGGCGATCCGCTGGTCCTGCGGCGGTCCGGCACGAGCTTCCACCGAGCCCCGGCGGTACCCGGCTCCGACACCTTCGCCACCGGCGTGGCCCCCGACGGCACCGGCGGCGCCTGGATCGCGCTGACCCCCGCGTTCCCCGCCGCGTCCGGCACCGCCGAGACCACCCGCACGCACTACGCGCACTTCGCCGGCGGCAAATGGACCCTCGCCCAGGGCAGCACCTACTCAGGCCAGATCCGCTCCTGGACCCTCACCCGCGTTCCCGGCACCCGCGCGTCCGTGTACGCCGTCGGTACCGACAACACCGACGGCGGACCGCTCGGCTACGTCGAGTCCCGTACCGGATGACCGTGCCGCTCAGGAGTCGCGCTCGGCGCCGATGAGGACGTAGCACATGAGGGCGGGCCGGTCGCCGCGGTTGTGCCAGGCGTGGCGGGTGCCCTGCTGGACGACGCAGGCGCCCGGGGTGAGCTTGACCTCTTCGCCGTTGTCGAGTTCGAGGTGGAGCTCGCCTTCGAGGCAGATGCCGTAGTCGATGGTGTCGGTGGTGTGCATGCCGGGCTGGTCGGGCTCGAACTCGCCCATCAGCCCCGGGAGCTTCTCCTCGGCCTCGGCGGCGAGCCGCTCGGGGTCGGCGACCGGTTCGGGGGCGGAGGACTCCGGGGCCCAGCGCAGGAAGAGGACGCGAGTACCGCCGGCCCCGGGGAAGAACGGCCGCAGCTTCGGCGTCCGCGCCCCGGTGCCGACGGTGGCGGTGCCGTCCTCGGTCCCCCAGAGCAGGTAGAACTCCGACCCCGGAATGGCGCCGACGCTGATCGGTTCACCAGGCTCATCGGTAACGAAGACGGACGTACCGTCAGGCTCGCGGCCGGTGACGACGAGGCGCGGCTGGATCGCCATTGCCCATCACTCCTTGGTTCGCACGTACAGACCAGTCGGAGACCTTCCCGATCCCGCCCCGCAGATCCGCCGATGTGGAGGGCTTTCAGCGGGGCAATACCAGGGCTCCCTTATATAAGCAGAACCTGGTATGACTTGATCGTGCACGCGTTCGACATTCTCGGCGATCCGGTGCGACGGCGCATATTGGAGCTGCTCGCCGCCGGCGAGCAGACCTCTGGCGCGATCACGGACGTGATCCGGGCCGAGTTCGCACTCTCCCAACCGGCTGTTTCACAGCATCTGCGCGTGCTGCGTGAGAACGGGTTCGCGTCGGTACGGGCCGACGGCGCTCGCCGGTACTACGCCATCGAGCCCGCGCCGCTGAGCGAGGTCGACGCGTGGTTCGACCGGTTTCGCCAGCTGTGGGAGCAACGCCTCGACGCCCTGGAGACCGAGCTGGCCCGGGGCAGGCGTGCGGCTCGATCCATCAGCGAAGGAGGTACGAGATGAAAGACGTATTCGATGAACTGGCCGCCGCGCGCCGGGCGATGGGCAAGGGCCGCGTGCCCGCCGGCGAGGCGTACACCATCGAGGTGCGTCGTCGATACGGAGCATCGATCGACGACGTCTGGGACGCCATCACCAGCCCCGAGCGGCTGAGTCGCTGGTTGAAGCCGGTCACCGGGGACCTGCGGCTGGGCGGGAGGTTCGAGCTGGACGGAGGCGAGCACGGCGAGATCCTGCGATGCGAGCCACCGCGTCTGCTCAAGGTGTCCTGGCTCTACGGGCCGGACGCGGACGCCTGGCCCGGCACGAGCGAGGTGCAGGTACGGCTGACCCCGGGCCCGACCGGCGACACCGAGTTCGAGCTGGTCCATGCGGCGGTCCTCGAGGAACCGCTCTTCCCCACCTACGGCCCCGGTGCGGGTGGCGTCGGCTGGGACCTGCATCTACTCGCCCTGGCCCGGTTCTTGGCCGACGGCGCGACCCTCGACGACGAGGAGTTCCGGAAGTCGCCCGAAGGACGCGAGTTCAGCCGGCGCAGCGCCGCGGCCTGGGGCGAGGCTCACCTGGCCGCCGGTGGCGAGCCTGAGCAGGTCGCGGCCGCGGTCGAGGCCACCGCCGGGTTCTACGCACCCGACCCGACCTGATGTCCCGCCACCGCAGGCTGACCAGCACCCGGAGGAAGACGCGCCATGAAGTACACCAACTCGATCGAGATCGCCCTGCCGCGGGACGAGGTGGCCCGGCTGCTCGCCGACCCGGCACACCTACCGAAGTGGCTGCGAGGGATGGTGCTGCACGAGCCCGTGGACGAGGCGCACGGGCAGCTCGGCACCAAGTCGCGGGTCGTGATGCAGTCGGGGAAGCGAACGATGGAGATCACCGAAACGATCACGCGCCGCGAGCCGAACGACCTGCATGAGATCCCCAAGGAGGTCGTCGTCCACTTCGACCGCGAGAGCGTCGGCGCGGGCATGTGGAGCGTCGTACGCGATCGGCTGACCGAAGCCGGTCCGGAGACGACTCTGTGGGAGCAAGAGAGCGAATTCCGGTTCAGCGGCCTGCTCATGCGGTCGATGGGGCTGCTCATGCCGCGGGTCTTTCACAAGCAGTCACAACAGCACATGCAGGATTTCAAGGCGTTCGCCGAACTCGGGAAGGACGTCCGCGAAGGGACGGACTGATCTGGCGCAATCATCGACGGGGGTCTCCGACGATGATCGGTCACCGCTCGGCCCACGGGGTGGGCAGATCACCGATCGCGCCTACCTCAAGGTGTTCCACGAGGCGCGTACTGCCGCGTTCACGGCGTCCCCGTTGATGAAGGTGCCGTACGCGCTACGCCATGAAGCGGATCTGGGACGCGACCCGGCGCAATAG
>Ga0164243_10000805_pt1 | contig 54792 bp, 65 predicted proteins | sample OricompcompostOP_FD_108781 | JGI IMG/M metagenome (GOLD analysis project Ga0164243, IMG submission 108781) | Organic Plus compost microbial communities from Emeryville, California, USA - Original compost - Organic plus compost (OP) | ecosystem: Engineered > Solid waste > Mixed feedstock >... | reverse complement strand
TCTACAACCCGACCCGGCGTCACTCGACCCTGGGTTACCTCAGTCCTATCGACTTCGAACGCGAAGCTGGGGTAGCCTGAATGAACTTATCTCGGTGTCCATCAAACCGGCAGCAGGCCAGACTGGGTCTAACCGAGTCTAACTGACGGGCCCTCGTAGGGCGGCTTGATTTGCACCGAGATCAACGCTTTTGAGCCGAATCATGAGGATTCGGTTGGCTGGGGCGGCAGGATTCGAACCTGCGAATGCCGGTACCAAAAACCGGTGCCTTACCACTTGGCGACGCCCCAACGGCGCGGTGAGGCGCCCCTATAGCGGGGCCTCACGCGCGCACAAGGGGGTGCGGGAAGCGGCGCTCAATAATCGGCGCGCTTGCGCACCGGGTCGAACAGGCTCTTGTCCAGGCTGTCGAAATCGCTCGCATCATGCCGTTCGGCAAGGCCGGCCTGCGAATTGACCAGGCGCCCGCGGATCGCGGCCGGGCGGGCGTCGATGGCCTTCACCCAGCGGGCGACGTTCTCATAATCATCGAGCCCCAGGAAGACGTCGCAGCGATTATAGGCGCCGTGATAGAGGTTGCCGAGCCAGGTATAGGCGGCGATGTCGGCGATCGTGTAATCGTCGCCCGCCAGATATTGCGTCTTGGCGAGCCGCCTGTCCGCCACGTCGAACAGCCGCTTGGTCTCCATCGCATAGCGGTCGATCGGGTATTTGTAGCGTTCCGGGGCATAGACGTAGAAATGGCCGAAGCCGCCGCCCATGAAGGGCGCGCTGCCCATCTGCCACATCAGCCAGCTCAGCGTTTCGGCGCGGGCCGGATTCTCCTTGGGCAGCAGGTAATCGAACTTCTCGGCCAGGTGGACGAGGATCGCCCCGCTTTCGAACACGCGGAAGGGCTGGGGGCCGCTGCGATCGAGCAGGGCGGGAATCTTGGAGTTGGGATTGAGCTCGACAAAGCCGGACCAGAACTGGTCCCCGGCGAAGATCCTGATCATCCAGGCATCATATTCTGCTTCGGAGAAGCCCTTTTCGAGCAGCTCCTCGAACATGATGGTGACCTTCACCCCGTTCGGCGTGCCGAGCGAATAGAGCTGGAAGGGGTGCTTGCCCACAGGCAGCTCATGCTCTTCCCGGGGGCCGGCGGTGGGGCGGTTGATCCCGGCGAACTGGCCGCCATTCTCCGGATCGAAGGTCCAGACCTTGGGCGGAGTGTACACGTCGGACATGGCGGAAGCTCTCCTGTGAAACGATCGTTCGTTGACAATGTTCGCATGATGCGGCGGCGGATCGCCGCGGGCAAGCCTGCGAATGATTGGGCAGCGGCAAGAAACCCTTTCTGTGGCTTCGTCCGCCCTGGCGCAAGGGGAAGCGGGGGAGGGCGGAACCTGTCCGGCGGCAGGAGCGTTTCGCTTGCCGATGGCTATGCGCGCACCCGGGCTGATCTATGTGGACGATGCGATGCCCGGCATCACCCGGCGGCGCAGCGGGCGCGGATGGTGCTATTTCGATTCCAGGGGCGAAAGGATCCTGGACCGGGAGGAGATCGACCGGCTGAACGCGATCGCCTTGCCGCCGGCCTATGCGCAGGCCTGGTTCTGCCCCGCCTGCAACGGCCATATCCTCGCCACCGGGATCGATGCCCGTGGGCGCAAGCAATATCGCTATCACCCCGATTTCCGCAGCCGGCGCGAGGGCGAGAAGTTCGACGGCTGTGCGGCGTTCGGCCGCTTGCTGCCTTTGCTCCGGGAGCGCGTGGAGGCCGATCTCGCCGCGCCGGGCCTGGGGAAGCGGCGCGCCATCGCCAGCGTGGTGCGCCTGCTCGATCTCGGCTTCGTGCGGGTCGGGAACGAAAGCTACGTCAAGGCGAATCGCAGCTTCGGCGCCACCACCCTGCGCCGGCGTCATGCAAGTCTGGCGGGCAAGACGCTGCGCCTGCGCTATCGCGCGAAATCGGGCAAGCTGCAGGACGTGGAGGTGGCGGACCGGCGGCTGGTGCAATTCGTGAAGAAGGTGCAGGATCTGCCCGGCCAGCACCTGTTCCAGTATCTCGGCGATGACGGCGAAGCGCATGCGGTCGGTTCCTGCGAAGTGAACGACTATCTGCGCGAGACGATGGGCGAGGAATTCACGGCGAAGAATTTCCGCACATGGCACGCCAGCGTCATCGCATTCTCCACTCTGGCCCATGCGCGGGAGCGCCTGCCGCTCAAGGCGGTGATGGAGGAGGTCGCCGAGCAATTGGGCAATACGCCCGCGGTCACCCGCAAGAGCTATGTCCATCCGGCGGTGACGGCGCTGGTCGATCGCCAGCTCAGATGGCGGGAAGGGCTGCGCTTGCCCCGCAGGACCAAATGGCTGAGCCGTGAGGAGCGCGGCCTGCTGGAACTGCTGGAGGAAGCTCCCGGCGCGGAAGAATTGCTCGCGGCCTGACCGCTTTCGCTATTCGCGCAAGGATTGGGTGAGCAGTTCCAGCGCCTCGCTTTCCGTGCCTTCCCTCGCCTCCGCCACCAGCGCGAGATAGGCGGCGCGAACGCGCTTTCCGGCTTCGGTGATCCGGGCTCCGGCCTGCTGGCCTCCGCCAGGCTGGGTCTCCACCAGCGGTTCCGCGAAGCAGCGGTTCATCACATCCACCAGCAGCCAGGCGCGGCGGTAGCTCATCCCCATGCTGCGCGCCGCGGCCGAGATCGAGCCCGTGCGCTCGATCGCGTCGAGCAGCTCCGCCTTGCCGGGCCCCATCGCGATCTCCTCGCCGCAATAGAGCTGCAGTTTGAGCTTGAGCCTGGCGATGATGCACCTCCCGATCGGAACTGCGAGATTAGCCGATCGCGCGGGGTTTGGAACCCGCTCTCGTTCCCGCCTTGCCATATCGGGGTGCATATAGCATGCCGCAGGCTTTCCCCGCCGATGGAAAGGACGGAACATGAATCGCGCTCTTTCCGCGCTGCTGCTGGGCCTTGCGGCGCTGCTTGCCGCCTGTTCCGCGCCGCCCGAGGGGAAGGGGGGCAGCGGGAAGGGGCCGATGGTGCTGGCCGCCGCGAGCCTGCAGGAATCGCTCGAGGCCGTGGCGGACGAATGGGCATCGCAAGGCCATGCCAGGCCCGTGCTGTCCTTCGCGGGTTCCTCCGCGCTCGCCAGGCAGGTCGAGCAGGGCGCGCCGGGCGACCTGTTCCTCTCCGCCGACGAGGAATGGATGGACGAGCTCGAAGCCCGGGGCCTGCTGCGCCCCGGCACGCGGGCCACGCTGCTGGGCAACACGCTGGTGCTGGTCGCCCCGGCCTTGAGCAAGGTGGCGGTGAGCTTCGCCGATCCGGCCGGCTTTTCCGCCGCGCTGGGGAAAGGGCCGCTGGCTATGGCCGATCCCGACGCGGTTCCGGCAGGGAAATACGGCAAGGCGGCGCTGGAGAAGCTCGGCCTCTGGGCCAGCGTGCGGAGCAAGGTGGCGAGCGCGGAAAATGTCCGCGCAGCGCTCGCCCTGGTCGAAAGCGGGGAAGCGCCGCTCGGCGTGGTCTACGCCACCGACGCCAAGGCGTCAGCCAAGGTGCGCGTGGTCGCGACCTTTCCGGAAGGCAGCCATCCGCCGATCCTCTATCCGGTGGCAGTGCTCAAGGGATCGACCCATGCCGATGCGGCCGGCTTCCGCGCCTTCCTCGCCGGGAGCGAGGCGCGGGCGGTGTTCGCGCGCTACGGATTCACGGCGCCCGAATAGGCCATGCTGACGGCTGCCGAATGGGGCGTGGTCGCGCTGTCGCTCAAGGTCAGCCTTGTGGCGATGGCGGCCGCCCTGCCGGTAGCCTATTTCCTTGCCTGGCTGCTCGCGCGGCGGCGGTTTCCCGGCAGGCTGCTGCTCGATGCGCTGGTGCACCTGCCGCTGGTGGTGCCGCCGGTGGTCACGGGCTGGCTGCTGCTGATCCTGTTCGGGCGGACGGGGCCGATCGGCCAGTTCCTCGACCAGCTGGGGATCGTGCTGATCTTCCGCTGGACCGGCGCGGCGCTCGCCGCCGCGGTCATGGCGCTGCCGCTGATGGTGCGCGCCATGCGGCTTTCGATCGAGGCGGTGGACCGCCGGCTGGTGGACGCCGCGCGCAGCCTCGGGGCGGGGCGCTTGCGGGCCTTTCTCACCGTCACCCTGCCGCTTTCGACGCCGGGCATCCTGGCCGGCTGCGTCCTCGGCTTCGCGCGTTCGATCGGCGAGTTCGGGGCGACGATCACCTTCGTGTCCAACATCCCCGGAGAAACGCGCACCTTGCCGCTGGCGATCTATAGCGGGCTGCAGGTGCCGGGGGCGGAGGCGATGGTGACCCGGCTGGCGCTGATCTCCGTCGGCCTTTCCATCGCCGCCCTGCTGGCGAGCGAATGGCTGGTGCGCCGCTCGGGCGCCCGGAGCGGGCAGGGCGGCAGCCATGTTCTTTGAGATCGCCATCCGCTGCCTCAGGGGAGAGGCGGCGATCGCGCTGGACGCATCGTCGGATGCGCCTGTCACCGCGCTGGTGGGGCCTTCCGGGGCGGGCAAGACCACCACGCTCAATTGCGTTGCCGGGCTGCTCCGGCCCGCAGCGGGGCGGATCGCCGTGGGCGGCGCCGTGCTGTTCGACAGCAAGGCGGGGATAGACCTGCCGCCCGAGAAGCGCCGGGCCGGCTATGTGTTCCAGGACAACCGGCTCTTCCCGCACATGCGGGTGGGTGCGAACCTCGCCTATGGCGAAAGGCTCCATCCGGTGGAGGAGCGCTGGATCGGCCGGGCCGAAGTGCTCGACTTCCTCGGCATCGCCCATCTGCTCGACCGCTGGCCCGCGACACTTTCCGGTGGGGAGGCGCGCCGCGTGGCGATCGGCCGAGCCCTGCTCGCTGCGCCGAAATTCCTCCTGCTCGACGAACCGCTCGCCTCGCTCGATGCCGCAAGGGGCGAGGAGATATTGCGCGTGGTCGAGCGAATCCGCGACGAGCTTGCGCTGCCGATCCTCTACGTCAGCCACTCGATGGCCGAAGTGGAGCGGCTGACGGACAGCGTGATCCGGCTGGGATAGCTTCCCTCGCAATGACGCCAAGTTTCGCGCGGAGACGGTGCGGATCGGGGTCGAGCGATCCGGCTCAATCGAGCCGCATCACCCAGCCGTGCTTGTCCTCGATCATGCCGCGCTGGATGCCGACCAGCTTTTCGCGCAGCTTGCTGGTCAGCTGGCCGGGGCCGCCGCTGCCGATGGTGAATTCCCCGTCATGGCCGGCCACCTTGCCGACCGGCGTGACCACCGCTGCGGTGCCGCAGGCGAAGGTCTCGACCAGCTTGCCGCTCACCGCATCTTCTTCCCACTGGCCGATGGAATAGCGTTCCTCGCTCACCGTCAGGCCTTCCTCGCGCGCCAGGGCCATCAGGCTGTCGCGGGTGATCCCGGGCAGGATCGTGCCGCTGAGCGGCGGGGTGACCACGCGTCCGTCGTCGAACACGAAGAACAGGTTCATGCCGCCCAGTTCCTCGACATATTTATGCTCGGCCGCATCGAGGAACACGACCTGGTCGTGCCCGCGCTCGATCGCTTCGGCCTGGGGGACGAGGCTGGCGGCGTAGTTCCCGCCGCATTTCGCCGCCCCGGTGCCGCCCGGCGCCGCGCGCGTATAGTCGGACGAGACCCAGATCGAGACCGCCGGCGCGCCGGACTTGAAGTAGTTGCCCGCCGGGCTCGCGATCACGAGGAACTTGTATTCCTTGGCCGGCCGCACGCCAAGGAACGGTTCCGACGCGAACATGAAGGGGCGCAGGTAGAGCGATCCGCCTTCGACGCTGGGAAACCACTCGCGATCCGCGGCGACCAGCTCTCGCACGGCGCCGATGAAGGTTTCTTCCGGCAGTTCGGGCATGGCGAGGCGGCGGGCCGACTGGTTGAAACGCCTGGCATTCGCTTCCGGGCGGAACAGGGCGGTGCCGCCGTCGGACAGGCGATAGGCCTTCAGCCCTTCGAAGATCTCCTGCGCATAATGCAGTACCGCCGTTGCCGGATCGAGCGCGATCGGCCCGCGCGGCCCCACCGTGGCGTTGTGCCAGCCGATGCCTTCGACCCAGTCGATCGACACCATATGGTCGGAAAAGAGCGTGCCGAAGCCGGGATTGGCGAGCGCGGCGGTGCGCTCCGCAGCGCCGGTCGGCGCAGGGTGGGGCTGGCGGCGGAATTCGGTGGCGGGATAATCGGCCATGGTGCGAGCTGGACCTCACTCTTCTCAAAGCAGGGCGGATAGGCGCAAAGCGCGGAGTCGCGCAAGAGCGAGTAAAGTTGCGGTTGAGACGGTTGCAAATGCTGCTTTTTCGCGCTCCCGGGGGAAAGGCGATGCGCGCGGAAGCCGGAAATGTGAAAGGCCGCTCCGGTATCCCGGAAGCGGCCTTTCGCATGGTCAGCGGCCGGAAGTGCCGCTCACGGAGCCTTTATCGTTGGGAATGACGCTTAACGATAATGCTCCGCGCGGAAAATAACCGACCTCCCTGCTGAACCATGAGACATCGGATCACCTCCTTTCGCGCTGTTGAGCCAAAGTCGCCGTTTTTTGCGGCTGGGGCTGCGTCTCCGCTGGCCTTGCCCCTTATGTGAGTCATGATGCGCCGCAACGCAAGTCTTGCAAAAATGTTTTTCCCCGTCAGAATCGAAGGCTTCGGGCCTTTCTCCGGCCGGCCGTGTCAGATCGCCTCCCCCGGCCCTTACCGGCAATCCTCGATCACCCGCGTCACTTCCGGCCAACTCGGCAGGTAGAGCGTCGTTTCGCCCGGAACTTCCACGGCAAAGCGGCCCTTGCTGATCGCCATCGCATCCAGCAGCGCATCCGCCGCCGGCAGGTCCGCCGCGAGCAGGGTTTCCATCGAGCCGCGCCGGGGCGCCGCGGTGAGCAGCCGGGTGAGAGTCTCGGTCCTGATCTGCATCGGCTGCTGGCCCTGCTGGCCGCTGACCCGGCCGAGCGAGACGAGGCGGTTCGCCCGGTCGCATCGCAGGACGAAGGCGAAGTCCGTGTCGCTTCGGCCATAGGCCGCATAGGAATAAGGCGGGATCGCCTTGTAGAACCAGTCCCCCGGAGTTCGCGGTGCGTCCATCCAGTTGTCGAAGCTGGGCGAGGCGACCGGCGGAGGCGGAGCGCGAGTCGGCGTGGGGCTGGGCGCCGGCGCGGGCCGGGGCGGAGGCGGCTGGACCGAGGGGACGCAGGCGGCGAGCACGGCCAGCGCCAGGGTTGCGGCGGGATAACGCAGTTTCATCGCGCCTTCTATGGATGGAAGGCAGGGCCGGCTCAAGGCCGCACTGGCTCAATCGGTCAGCGGCGGCTATCGGCTGGTCGCATGGCCGCCAAGCAGAGGATCGACCAGTTGCTCGTTGCGCGCGGACTCGCCGAAAGCCGGGCGAGGGCGCAGGCGCTGGTGATGGCGGGCCTGGTGTTCGCCGGCGGAGCGAAAGTCGCCAAGGCCGGGCAGCAGGTGGCGGAGGACGCGGCGATCGAAGTGCGCGGGCGCGATCATCCCTGGGTATCGCGCGGCGGGATCAAGCTGGCCCATGCGCTGGAGCATTTCGCGCTCGATCCGGCGAGCGCGGTGGCCATGGACATCGGCAGCTCGACCGGCGGCTTCACCGACGTGCTGCTGTCGAAAGGCGCAGCGCGGGTCTTCGCGGTCGATTCCGGCACCAACCAGCTCGCGTGGAAATTGCGGCAGGACCCCCGCGTCACCGTGCTGGAGAAGACCAGCGCGCGAGTGCTCACCCCCGAACTGATCGACGCCGATTGCGACTGGGTGGTGTGTGATGCCAGCTTCATCTCCCTGCGCAAGGTGCTGGAAGTGCCGCTTGCCCTGGCTGCGGCGCAGTGCCGCCTCGTCGCGCTGATCAAGCCGCAATTCGAGGTAGGCAAGGGGGAAGTGGGCAAGGGCGGGGTGGTGCGCGATCCGGCGCTCCATGCGCGGGTCTGCGGTGAGGTGCGCGATTGGCTGGAAGCCGAAGGCTGGACGGTGGACGGGATCGTGGAAAGCCCGATCACCGGCCCCGAAGGCAATGTGGAGTTCCTGATCGCGGCGCGGCGATCGGATTGAGTGAAGCCGGCCGCGTAGTGCATCCTGTCCCGCCTTGGGCACAACCCGTCCTGCCCGATTGCGGAGGCACTTGCGCCTCGCCAATATCCGCCGATCCGAATCGGGACAGGGAGTCGAGATGACCGTCCTTGCATCGCGTGCCCAGTTGCGCGCCAGTTTCCTTCGCTGGGCCCTGTTCCTGATCCCCGTCGTTCTGTTGCTGGGTTATCTTTCCGGGGTGCTTTCGGGTTCCAGCGCCGGCAATCCCTGGTTCGCTGCCCTGCAGAAGCCGGCGCTCTATCCGCCACCCGCGGTCTTCGGCATCGCCTGGACCGTGCTTTACGCCCTGATGGGGCTGGCGGCTGCCCTGGTCTGCGCCGCCTGGGGTGCGTATGGGCGGACGGCGGCCCTGATCGCCTTTGCCGTCCAGCTTGCGCTCAACCTCGCCTGGTCGCCGACCTTCTTCGCCCTGCACGAGATCCGCGGTGCGTTGATCCTGATCGGCGTGCTCGACCTGCTGGCGATCGTCACCGCGGTGCTGTTCTGGCGCGTGCGCTGGATCGCGGGCGCCCTGCTGGTGCCCTATCTGCTGTGGCTGGGCTTCGCGACCTATCTCAACTGGCAGATGCTGGAGCTCAATCCGCGGGCCGACGGGACGGATTATTCGGGCGCGGTGCAGCGCATCGAATTGTAGGCTTGCGCCGCGCCTTGGCCGTGCCCAAATAGACCGCCATGCAAAGCCAGAACCCCATGATCTCCGACTTCGTCAAGCTGATGAACAGCGCGGCGGGCACCTTCGCCGGTATGACGCGCGAAGCGCGCGAAGGCGCGCGGGAACGGGTGAAGGAAGCGCTGGGCGGGCTCGACTTCGTCAGCCGTGAGGAATTCGACGCGGTGAAGGACATGGCCGCCAAGGCGCGCGAGGAAAACGAAAGGCTGGCGGAACGCATCGCCGCGCTGGAAGCCAGGCTAGCCAAGTAAGGCTTTCCGGCTAGGCGGTGCGGGGCGTCGCCCTTAAACGCTTCCCATGCATATCCGCGCTCCCGCGATCCTCTGCGCCGCCCGGCCGCATGGCGAGGCGGGAGTGATCGCGCGGCTGCTGACGGCGGAGTACGGGCTGGTGGCGGCCTATGTCCCCGGCGGACGGGGACGGGTGCTGAGGCCGGTGATGATCCCCGGAAACCTGGTCGAGGCGGAACTGCGCGCCCGGTCCGACAGCCAGCTTCCTTCCGCCCGGATCGAGCTGCTGGAAAGCCGCGGGCCCTGGCTGGGCGAGCCGCTGCCCGCCGCAGCGATCGGCTGGGCCTGCGCGCTCACCGCCACCGCCCTGCCGGAACGCCAGCCCTATCCCGCGCTGCACGAGGCGCTGGCCGCGCTGCTTTCGGCGGTGTGCCACGCGCCCTCCGCGCGGGGCTGGGCGGGGGCGATGGTCGCCTATGAGGTGCTGGTGCTGCGCGAGCTGGGCTTTGGCGGAGGCGGCCGTCCGAGGGGCGGCACGCTGGAGGAAGCGCTCGCCGCTTTCGATGCGCTTTCGGCGCCTCTCGAACGCTACCTGCTTGCCGACCGGCGCGGCGATGTTATGGCGGCGCGCGCGATGCTCCGGCAGCGGCTGGGGCGGATTGGAAGTTGAGCGTCATTGCGAGCGGCAAGGCCGCGACGCAATCCAGGGCCTGATGCGCTGTGCCCTGGATTGCCGGGGGACCTCCGGTCCCTCGCAATGACGAACAGAAGGATTGGGCAATGAAGATCGCGGTTCTGGCGGGCGACGGCATCGGGCCGGAAATCATGGAACAGGCGCTGGTGGTGCTGGAGGCGCTGGAGCTGCCCGGCATCGCCCTGTCGCACGGCGATGTCGGCGGCGCGGGCTATCGCCGGCATGGCCATCCGCTCCCGCCCGAGACGCTGGAGATGGCCAAGGCCGCCGACGCGGTGCTGTTCGGCGCGGTGGGCGATCCCGCCTGCGACAATCTGGAGCGGCACCTGCGGCCGGAACAGGCGATCCTCGGCCTGCGCCAGGCGCTGACCCTGTTCGCCAATCTGCGCCCGGCCACCCTGTTCCCGGGGCTGGAGGAGATGTCCGCGCTGCGGCCCGAAGTCGCCCGCGCGATCGACCTGCTGATCGTGCGCGAGCTGAACGGCGACGTCTATTTCGGCGAGAAGGGCATCCGCACGCTGGATGACGGGCGCCGCCAGGGCTTCGACTTCATGTCCTACGCGGAAGACGAAGTGCGCCGCATCGCCCATGTCGCCTTCCGCGCCGCGCAGGGCCGAAAGGGCCGCCTGTGCAGCGTGGACAAGGCGAATGTGCTGGAGACCAGCCAGCTCTGGCGCGACGTGGTGATCGAAGTGGCGAAGGATTATCCCGATGTGGAGCTGAGCCACATGTATGTGGACAATGCCGCGATGCAGCTCGTGCGCAACCCCGGCCAGTTCGACGTGGTGGTGACGGGCAACCTCTTCGGCGACATCCTGTCCGACCAGGCGAGCATGTGCGTGGGCTCGATCGGCCTGCTTGCCAGCGCCTCGCTGGGTGAGACGCGGACGGAGTTCGGCACCAAGGGGCTTTACGAGCCGATCCATGGCAGCGCGCCCGATATCGCCGGGCTGGGCAAGGCCAACCCGATGGCGATGATCCTCAGCCTTGCGATGATGCTGCGCCATTCCTTCGGCCTGGAAGCCGAGGCCGCGCAGGTGGAAGCGGCAGTCGCGAAGGCGCTGGCCGACGGGATCAAGGGCGCCGATCTCGGCGGCAATGCCGGCACGGCCGAAATCGGCGCCGCCGTGGTGGAACGTTTGTGAGAAGATCCTCCCTTCGCAAGGGAGGATCGGCATGACGCTCCGCCTCGCCGTCATCCTTCCCACCTATAACGAACGGAACAACCTCGCCCCGCTGGTGGAGCGGCTCGACCGGGCGCTGCGGGGGGTCGCCTGGGAAGCGATCTTCGTCGACGACCATAGCCCCGACGGCACGGCCGACGAGGCGCGGCGGCTGGCGCTGGCCGATCAGCGCATCCGGGTGATCGAGCGGATCGGGCGGCGCGGGCTGGCCTCGGCCGCGATCGAGGGCATGTGCGCCACCGCCGCGCCGATCGTGGCGGTGATGGATGCGGACCACCAGCACGATCCCGCCCTGCTGCCGGAAATGCTGCAGGCGATCGAGAGTGGGGAATATGACCTCGCCTATGCCTCGCGCTTCTGCGAGGGCGCCAGCACCGAGGCCTGGAACCGGCCTGACCGGGAAAAGGCCTCGGGCCTCGCCAACAGCCTGGCGCGGCGGGTGACCGGCGTGGAGCTGACCGATCCGATGAGCGGCTATTTCATGCTGCGCGCGCAAACCCTCAGGGCCGATGCGCATCGGCTTTCGGGCGTGGGCTTCAAGATCCTGCTCGACATATTGGCGACGGTGGACCGGCCGCTGCGCGTCAAGGAGTTCCCGCTGGCCTTCGCCGCGCGGGCGGAAGGGGAAAGCAAGCTGGACCGCACGGTGGTGTTCGAGTTCCTGGTGGGGCTCTACGACAAATGGCTCGGCCGCTTCATCCCCACCCGCTTCGCGCTGTTCGGCACGATCGGGGCGGCAGGCGTCGTGGTGCACATGGCGGTGCTGTCCGCCTGGCTCACCGCCTTCGGAGGGACGCTGAGGGGCCATCTCGTCTCGCAGTTCGAGATCGGGCAGACCATCGCCGCGCTGGTGGCGATGACGTTCAACTTCCTGCTCAACAATGCGCTGACCTATGCCGACAAGCGGCTGACCGGCTTTCCGGCCCTGCTGCGCGGCTGGCTGAAGTTCGGCCTGACCTGCTCGGTGGGCCTGCTGGCCAATGTCGGCGCGGCGGCGGTGCTGGTGCGTTTCGGCTTCCACGAATATCCGGCGGCGCTGTCCGGCATCGTGATCGGCTCGGTGTGGAACTACGCGCTGTCGAGCCGCTTCGTCTGGGGGCGCTACCGGTAGAGTGGCTCCGCCCGCCTTTCGTCATTCCCGCTTTTCCTCGTCATTCCCGCGAAGGCGGGAATCCAGCTCCAACCGCAGCCACTGGATTCCCGCCTTCGCGGGAATGACGAGGGGCTGTGCGGCCCCGTTCGATTGTCATCCCGGACGGCCTTCTTCACCGGAGGCCCGCCTCACCGCCAGCTCTTCAGCCAGGCCCAGTGGAGGAAGGATTGCGGCCCTTCCAGCGGCGTGGCGGCGAGGATGGGGTAGAAGGCCGCGAACAGCGCGCAGCTCAGCCCCAGCGTGCCGAAGGCGATCCATTTGCCCGCCTTGCCATGGCGGTAGAACATGTCCAGCGCCAGCGCCAGCGCGCCCATCAGGAAGCAACTCGGCAGCATGTAGTGATAGTAGAACTGCACCGGCTTGGGCGCGATGATCCACATGCCCAGCGCCATCAGGTAGAAGCACGCAGCCCCCAGCGCCGCCCAGTTGCGGCGGAAGATGCCGACGAAGGCGCACCACAGCAGCGCGGGCAGGCCGGCAAGCATGGTCAGCGGATTGCCCACCATCAGCACGCCGCGCTGCGCGCCGTCGAACTTCTCGTAGAAATACCAGATCGCCCGCCAGTCGATCACCCAGTGATACCAGCGGCTCATATAGGGATGCGGCTTGATCGTGGATTCCTGCATCGCCCACATCTTCTCCTGATAGGGGATGAAGCCGGCGATGGTGAGCGGGTCCTTTTCGTAGAAGGCCACCGGCCAGAAGCTGAGCGCATAGGTCAGCGCGGGCACCACGCCCAGCCACAGGGCGGCCTCGGCCAGAGAGATGCCGGGGATCGGGGCGCCTTCGCGGGAGAACAGCCTGCGCGGGCCCACCGCGATCAGCCGCGCGGTGAAGAAGGCGATGCCCGGCAGCAGCGCCACCGGCCCCGCGTTCCACTTGGTGCCGATCGCGAGGCCGAAGGCGACGCCCGCCGCGGCCAGCCGCCAGCGGGCCTGCTGCGGCTGGCGCATGGCGGCGGCGCACATCCACACCGCGATCGCCGTGAACAGGATCATGAAGATGTCCAGCATCGCGATCCGCGAATGGACGAACAGGATGAAGTCGGTGGCCAGCAGCACGCCGAAGGCCAGCGTCGCGAAGCGCGAGGCGCTGGCGAACCACATCGCGCGCATGAAGCCGAACAGCGCGATCGTGCCGGCCAGCGCGGACATCACCCGCCAGCCATAGGGATTGTCGCCGAACAGGGTGATGCCCAGCGCGATCAGCTCCTTGCCCATCATGGGATGCTCGCGATTGGTGATGTGCGAGAATTCCATCAGGATGCGGGCAGCGGGTACGTAGTGCACCTCGTCGAAATAGAGGCGCGTCGGCATGCCGATGCGGAACAGGCAGAGCGCAAGGAAGGCCAGCGCGACGATGCCGCTCCAGCCGACAGGATCGCGCGTTTTCGCGGAAGGAAGGGTCATCGTGCGCGGCAGATAGAACGGCGCGCGGGGCTGGGCAATCGGGGAATTCCGGGCGGGCGGCTCTTTGCCCGTCAACGCGCTTGCCCCGCTGCCGCGCGGCTCCTAAACGCGCGCCCATGAAGAAGACCACCGGAACCGACCGCTCGATCACCGCCAGGTGGCGGCCAGCCACCCGCGCCGTGCGCGCGGGCACTTGGCGCAGCGAGCATGGGGAGACGAGCGAGGCGCTGTTCCTCACCTCGGGCTACACTTATGACGATGCGGCCACCGTCGCCGCGCGCTTCGCCGGGGAAGCGGAAGGGATGACCTATTCCCGCCTCCAGAACCCCACCGTCGCCATGCTGGAGGAACGGATCGCGATGCTGGAAGGCGCGGAAGCCTGCCGCGCCCAGGCGAGCGGCATGGCCGCGATGACCGCCGCGCTGCTGTGCCAGCTTTCGGCGGGCGACCATATCGTGGCCGGGCGGGCCGCCTTCGGCTCGTGCCGCTGGCTGGTGGACAGCCTGCTGCCGCGCTTCGGGATCGAGACAAGCGTGGTGGACGCGCGCGACAACGCCGCGTGGGAAGCCGCGATCCGGCCCAATACCAAGGTGTTCTTCTTCGAGACCCCGGCCAATCCGACGATGGACGTGGTCGATCTCGAATATGTCTGCGGCCTCGCCAGGGCGCACGGGATCACCACGGTGGTGGACAATGCCTTCGCCACCGCCGCGCTGCAGCGCCCGCTCGAATTCGGGGCGGACGTGGTGGCCTATTCCGCCACCAAGCTGATGGACGGCCAGGGCCGCGTGCTCGCCGGCGCCGTGTGCGGCAGCGCGCAGTTCATCGATGAGGTGCTGCTGCCTTTCCAGCGCAACACCGGGCCCAATTGCTCGCCCTTCAACGCCTGGGTGGTGCTCAAGGGGCTGGAGACGCTGGACCTGCGTGCGCATCGGCAGAGCGAGAATGCGCTCAAGGTCGGCAAGTTCGTGGAAGGGCGCGTGCCCAGGATGCTCCATCCCGGCCTTGCCAGCCATCCCCAGCACGATCTCGCCGCGAAGCAGATGGATGCGTTCGGCCCGATCTTCTCCTTCATCCTCGACGGCGGGCGCGAGCAGGCCTTCGCCGTGCTGGATGCGCTCGAGCTGGTCGATATCTCCAACAATATCGGGGATGCGAAGAGCCTGATGTGCCACCCCGCCAGCACCACCCATGCCAATATGGGCGATGAAGGCCGCGCCGAGATGGGCATCGCCGAAGGGATGCTGCGGATCAATGTCGGGCTGGAGGATCCGGACGACGTGATCGAGGACCTCGATCAGGCCTTCGCCAGGGCTGGCCTGTAGGCTTACCCTGTCGGGCCGTCGATCAGCCCTGCACGCTCAGCTTGGCGCCGATCTCTTCCACGGCGCGGCTGAACACGGCGGCGGCGGAAAGCGGTTCGCCCACGCAGGGATTGCGCGAGAGCACCACCAGCGCTTCCTCCGCCGCTTCCATGTCGCTGCCCGCCAGGCGCAGCGCGGCGATGATGCGGCCTTCATCCTCCGTCATCCGCATCGCACAGCATGGGGCGATGCGGATCGAGCGCTGCGAGTTCTGCGCCAGCTCCAGCAGGAAGGCGCGCAGCAGCACCAGCGGCCGGCGGAAATGGACCCCGAAGCAATCGAGCGCCAGCCAGGCGGCATGGGCATCGCGGATGCCGTGCGCGGCCATGCGCCTTATGCAGATCAACACGATCCGCTCGATCCGCCCGTCGGGGATGGGGAGGGGAAGGAGGTCGGTGGCGCTTTCAGGCTGACTCATCTGCTCGCGGTCCTTATGTCTGGGTGATTCGTTTACCGCTATTGAGAGTCACTCGCAATAATTAGATGAAATTTCCCTGTGGCCAAATGCGGGCTCCCTTTCCGAAGAGGCGTGTCGTCCCAGCGAAAGCCGGGGCCTCGACGCGCTGCCCCCTTCGTCATTGCGAGGAGGCAAAGCCGACGAAGCAATCCAGGGCGGCCATGTGGGGCGCTGGATTGCCGCGGGACCTTCGGTCCCTCGCAATGACGAAGGGGGTAGGCTTTTGCCCGGCCGGCTCCTCCACCTCGGAGACCCTCGATCCGCAATTCGCCGCATGGCCCCTTTGACGACCGCCCGAATCCGGCTACCGTGCCGCCATTATGATGGAGAGCCTGTTCCAGCACGCGGCGATCACGGAGGGCATCATCGTCCGCGTCGCGGTCAATTTCATGCCCGACCAGTCCCGGGTCGAAGCCGGCAAGTGGTTCTGGGTCTATCACATCCGGATCGAGAACCGTTCGGACGAGACGGTGCAGCTCCTCACCCGCCACTGGCGCATCACCGACGGGCGCGGGATGGTCAACCTGGTCGACGGCGAAGGGGTGGTGGGCGAAACCCCCGTGCTCGCGCCGGGCCAGAGCCACGATTACGTTTCCGGCTGCCCCCTGACCACGCCGCATGGCAGCATGGAAGGCTTCTACACCTTCCGCCGGGAAGACGGTTCTCCGCTGGAGGTCGCGATTCCCTTCTTCCCGCTCGCCGCGCCCGCCACGGCGGGTTGAAGGCGGGAAAGGCAAGCTTGGTTGCCCGGCCGAGCATGGCGGACTAAACGCGCCGGACCATGAAGCGCACGCATCTTCCCCTGAACGCCCTGCGCGTGTTCGATGCCGCCGCGCGGCACCTGTCCTTCACGCGCGCCGCCGACGAGCTGGCGGTCACCCCCGCCGCGGTCGGCCAGCAGATCCGCGCGCTGGAGGACGTGCTGGGCGTGGTGCTGTTCCGCCGCACCTCGAAGGGGCTGGAACTGACGGACGAGGCGGTGTCGGGGCTCGATCCGCTGCGCGAGGGCTTCCTGCGGTTCGAGGAAGCGGTGCAGGCGATGCAGGCCGGCCAGTCGAGCCACAGCTACGCGATCGCCGCGCCGCATGAGTTCTGGGCCACCTGGCTCGCGCCGCGCCTTGCCGCCTTCCGCGCCGAGAATCCCGACGTGCGCTACCAGCTCGCGGGCGGGGAGGAGGTGGATTTCACCGAGGCCAATCTCGATTTCGCGGTCCGTCTCGCCGAAGGGCCGGGCGATCTCGAAGGCGTGCAGCTCGCGCCCGCGCAGCGCGTGGTGGTCGCGGCGGATGGAGCCCCGGCGGACTGGATCGCCTGGCCGGGCGCTCCCTTGCCCGAAGGGGAGGAGCCTGTCCTGCAGGTCGGCAACGCCGCTCAGGCGCTCGCTTCCGTGCTGGCCGGGCTCGGCAAGGCGATGCTCCCGCTGCTGCTGGTCGAGGAAGCGCTGGCCGAAGGGGCGCTGGCGGTGATCGAAGGCCCGGAAGAAGGCCGCCGCGCCTACTGGCTGGTCGCCCCGCGCCCGCAATGGCGGCAGAAGAAGGTCCGGGCACTGGTGGATTTCCTCGAGGCTTCCTGAAGCGCTTCGTTTCCCGCTGCAATTCATCCGGAGTTCACCGCCCGCCGCGGAGGAGTGCGCGTCGAAAAACGACGGGTCGAAAGGGTTTCGGATGCGCAGGATTCTCACGGGATTGGGATGGATGTCGCTCGCCTTGCTGCCGCTGCAGGCGATGGCGCAGGATTTTCCGGATGGCGGGATGGGTGGCGGCGGAATGGGTGGGCCGGGCGGCGGTCCCCCCGGAATGGGCGGCCCTTCGGGCGGGCCCAGGGAACCCAAGCCGATCAAGCGCAAGAAGCTGGACGAGACGGTCGAACGGATGTTCGTGGCCGCGGACACCAATCGCAACGGGCTGGTGACGCTGGCCGAGCTGAACGCGATCGTGGCTGCGCGCAAGGAGCAGGCGATCCGTGCGCGGTTCGACGCCATGGACGCGGACCGCAACCAGTCGATCAGCTGGGCCGAGTTCCTCGAAGCGCAGCGCAAGCTCGGCTCCGTGGTGCTTTCGGACCAGGCCGCCCGCGGACGGGACGACGGCATCGTGGCGGAGGAGATCCCCGTGGACATGGGCGGCGATCGCGACGGCATGATGCTGTCCGGCCTGATCGAGCCCCTGAGCGCCACGGTGATCGCCGCCGCGAACACGAATTACGACGCCGGCGTCTCGCTGGAGGAACTGCTGGCCTATGAACGCCAGCGCTTCGACGCCGCCGACAAGGATGGCGACGGCGCGCTTTCGATGGAGGAACTGGACGCCCTGCACCCTCGCGGCGAAACCCGTGGCGGGCCGGGAGGTCAAGGCGGCCAGGGCGGCCCACCGCCGCGGCGGTGAGGGTTTGTCGTCACCCCAGCGAAAGCTGGGGTCTCCGGCGACGGCGCGCAACCGCATGAGACCCCAGCTTTCGCTGGGGTGACGAGCTTCCCCTTTTTCGTCATTGCGAGCGCAGCGAAGCAATCCAGGGCCGTTGCTTGGGGCTCTGGATTGCTTCGTCGGCTTTGCCTCCTCGCAATGACGAAGAAGAGGGTAACACCTCTCGCGACAGAGCGGGCCTTCAAACAGAATAACCCATCAGGTTATTTCTCTTGACATCGTCACGTTCCCCGGCTATAGGCCGCGACAATGACCGCGGATTTGCCCGCAGCTCTTCCTTGACCGCCTGCGCCCTTTCCCCTAAGGGCGCGCACTTCCGGTGGATGGGCTTGTCCCTTTCCTCCAGATGGAGCTGAACATTGGCGGCGATGTGTTGCGGGTTTCCCGCGGGGCAGCCGTCAAAGTAACCCGGCCTTGCGGGCTGGGTGGAGCGTTTCAGACTCGCCCTGCAAGGCCGCCGTCGCGGCTTTCGGCGCCCGTTCGGTCGGGCATGCCGCAGGGCCCGGTCTTTCGCGCTTCGCCCGGTTTCACGGCCACGAACCAAGGTGAAGTCTTTTCATGCCGACGATCAACCAGCTGGTCCGCAAGGGCCGCGTTCCGCAGAAGGCCAAGAGCAAGGTCCCTGCAATGGAGCAGAACCCGCAGAAGCGCGGCGTCTGCACCCGCGTCTACACCACGACGCCGAAGAAGCCGAACTCCGCCCTGCGCAAGGTGGCCAAGGTGCGCCTCACCAACCAGCGCGAGGTGATCTCCTACATTCCCGGCGAAGGCCACAACCTGCAGGAGCACTCGGTGGTGCTGATCCGCGGCGGCCGCGTGCGCGACCTTCCGGGCGTGCGTTATCACGTGCTGCGCGGCGTGCTCGACACGCAGGGCGTGAAGGACCGCAAGCAGAGCCGTTCGAAATACGGCGCCAAGCGTCCGAAGTGACGTTCACGGGATGAACGTCATCCCGGCGAAAGCCGGGATCTCGTTCCCCGGGCTGAACGTGTGAGAGTTTCTTAGGCCGCCAAGCCGCTTGAGATCCCGGCTTTCGCTGGGATGGCGGTAAAGGCAAGGGCCTGACGAGAAGGATAAAGTGCATGTCACGTCGTCGTCGTCCCGAGAAGCGGGAAATCCTGCCCGACCCGAAATTCGGGGATGTGGTGCTGTCCAAGTTCATGAACAACCTGATGCTCGACGGGAAGAAGTCCGTCGCGGAACGCATCGTCTATGGCGCGCTCGACGTGGTCGAGGCCAAGGCGAAGGCCGATCCGATCCAGCTGTTCCACGATGCGCTGAACAATGTGCGTCCGCAGATCGAGGTCCGTTCGCGGCGCGTCGGCGGCGCGACCTACCAGGTTCCGGTCGAAGTGCGGCCGGAGCGTGCGCAGGCGCTGGCCATCCGCTGGCTGATCAGCGCGGCGCGCGGCCGGGCCGAGACCACCATGGCCGCCCGCCTTTCGGGCGAGCTGATGGATGCGGCCAACAATCGCGGCAACGCGGTCAAGAAGCGGGAAGACACCCATCGCATGGCCGACGCGAACCGCGCTTTCTCGCATTATCGCTGGTAAGCGCGGGGCCGGGCGGGCGTGCCTGCGAGGGCACGTCTTACACCGGTCATATTTGTTACTATATGGGGCGCGGGCCGCGGTAGCGGCCCGGCTCCCGATAACCAAGCCGACCCCAAACCGACTCCAAGTCGACTAGGCCTTTAAGGAATTCACCATGGCACGCAGCCATCCGATCGAACGCTACCGCAATTTCGGTATCATGGCGCATATCGACGCCGGCAAGACCACGACCACCGAGCGGATCCTCTACTACACCGGCAAGTCCTACAAGATCGGCGAAGTGCATGACGGCGCCGCCACCATGGACTGGATGGAGCAGGAGCAGGAACGCGGCATCACGATCACCTCGGCCGCGACGACCTGCTTCTGGAAGGCCGAGGAAGGCAACGGGCCGGAGCATCGCCTGAACATCATCGACACCCCCGGACACGTGGACTTCACCATCGAGGTGGAGCGTTCGCTGCGCGTGCTCGACGGCGCGGTCGCCGCGTTCGACGGGGTGGCCGGCGTGGAGCCGCAGTCGGAGACGGTGTGGCGCCAGGCCGAGAAATACGGCGTGCCGCGCATGTGCTATGTCAACAAGCTCGATCGCACCGGGGCCGATTTCTATTATTGCGTGCAGACGATCATCGATCGCCTCGGCGCGGTGCCGGCGGTGCTGTACCTGCCGATCGGCGCGGAAGCGGATTTCAAGGGCCTGGTCGACCTGGTGGAGAACCGTGCGATCATCTGGAAGGACGAAAGCCTCGGCGCCGAGTTCTTCTATGAGGAGGTCCCGGCCGATCTCGCCGACAAGGCGGCGGAATATCGCGAGAAGCTGGTCGAGCTCGCCGTCGAGCAGGACGACGAGGCGATGGAAGCCTATCTCGAAGGCACCGAGCCCGACGTGGCCACGCTCAAGGCGCTGATCCGCAAGGGCACGCTGAACCAAGCCTTCGTGCCGGTGCTGTGCGGCTCCTCATTCAAGAACAAGGGCGTGCAGCCCCTGCTGGACGCGGTGGTGGACTACCTGCCGAGCCCGATCGACATTCCGCCGATCAAGGGCGTGAAGCCCGGCACGGACGAAGAGGACACCCGCCCGTCTTCCGATGACGAGCCGTTCTCCTCGCTGGCGTTCAAGATCATGAACGACCCGTTCGTCGGCTCGCTCACTTTCACCCGCATCTATTCGGGCAAGCTTTCCAAGGGTTCGGTGCTGAACTCGGTGAAGGACAAGCGCGAGAAGATCGGCCGCATGCTGCTGATGCACTCGAACAACCGCGAGGACATCGAGGAAGCCTATGCCGGCGACATCGTCGCGCTGGCCGGCCTCAAGGAGACGACCACCGGCGATACGCTGTGCGATCCCTCGAAGCCGATCATCCTCGAGCGGATGGAATTCCCCGAGCCGGTGATCGAGCTGTCGGTGGAGCCGAAGACCAAGGCCGACCAGGAGAAGATGGGCATCGCGCTCAACCGCCTGGCCGCCGAGGACCCTTCGTTCCGCGTCTCGACCGACCATGAATCGGGTCAGACGATCATCAAGGGGATGGGCGAGCTCCACCTCGACATCCTCGTCGATCGCATGCGCCGCGAATTCAAGGTGGAAGCCAATGTCGGCGCGCCGCAGGTGGCCTATCGCGAGTCGCTCGCGAAGGAAGTCGACGTCGACTACACCCACAAGAAGCAGTCGGGCGGCTCGGGCCAGTTCGGCCGCGTGAAGGTGACGGTGAAGCCGGGCGAACGCGGGCAGGGCATCAACTTCATCGACGAGATCAAGGGCGGCAACATCCCGCGCGAATATATCCCGTCGGTGGAGAAGGGCATGCGCGAGCAGGCCGAGAGCGGCTATCTCGTGGGCTTCCCGATCATCGACTTCGACATCCACCTCACGGACGGCGCCTATCACGACGTCGACTCCTCGGCGCTGGCGTTCGAGATCGCCGGCCGCGGTGCGATGCGCGAAGTGGCCCAGAAGGCGGGCATCAAGCTGCTCGAACCGATCATGAAGGTCGAGGTGGTGACGCCGGACGATTATCTGGGCGACGTGATCGGCGATCTCAACTCGCGGCGCGGCCAGATCCAGGGCACCGACAGCCGGGGCAACGCCCAGGCGGTGGAGGCTTTCGTGCCGCTGGCGAACATGTTCGGCTATGTCAACGAACTGCGTTCGTTCACCCAGGGCCGGGCCCAGTACACGATGCAGTTCTCGCATTATGACGAGGTCCCGGCGAATGTCGCGGCCGAGGTCAAGGAGAAGCTTGCCTAAAGCCTGGCGAGCGTTTAGGGGCGGCGCCTGATTCAGCGGGCGCCGCTTTTTCCCGCAAAGATCGAATTACGAGAAAACAGAGGTTCTAGAGAAATGGCGAAGGAAAAATTCGAGCGGAACAAGCCGCACTGCAACATCGGCACCATCGGTCACGTCGACCATGGCAAGACCACGCTGACGGCTGCGATCACCAAGGTGCTCGGCTCGCCGGTCGATTTCGCGAATATCGACAAGGCCCCGGAAGAGCGTGAACGCGGCATCACCATTTCGACCGCCCACGTCGAATACGAGACCGACGCGCGCCACTACGCCCACGTCGACTGCCCGGGCCACGCCGACTATGTGAAGAACATGATCACCGGCGCGGCGCAGATGGACGGCGCGATCCTGGTGGTGAACGCTGCCGACGGCCCGATGCCGCAGACCCGCGAGCACATCCTGCTCGCCCGTCAGGTCGGCGTGCCGGCGCTGGTCGTCTACATGAACAAGGTCGACCAGGTCGACGACGAGGAGCTGCTCGAGCTCGTCGAGCTCGAAGTGCGCGAGCTGCTTTCCAGCTACGACTTCCCGGGCGACGATATTCCGATCGTCAAGGGTTCGGCCCTGGCGGCGCTCGAAGGCCGTGACGACAATATCGGCCGGGATTCGATCCTCGAGCTGATGAAGGCGGTGGACGAATACATCCCGCAGCCCGACCGCCCGGTCGACAAGCCGTTCCTGATGCCGATCGAAGACGTGTTCTCGATCTCGGGCCGCGGCACGGTCGTCACCGGCCGTATCGAAACCGGCGTGGTGAACGTGGGTGACGAAGTCGAGATCGTGGGCATCAAGGACACGCAGAAGACCACGGTCACCGGCGTCGAGATGTTCCGCAAGCTGCTCGATCGCGGTGAAGCCGGCGACAATATCGGTGCCCTGATCCGCGGTATCGCCCGCGAGGCGGTGGAGCGCGGCCAGGTTCTCGCCAAGCCCGGCACGGTCACTCCGCACACCGACTTCGACGCCGAGGTCTATGTGCTGTCGAAGGACGAAGGTGGCCGCCACACGCCGTTCTTCGCCAATTACCGCCCGCAGTTCTACTTTCGCACCACCGACGTGACCGGCGAAGTGATCCTCCCCGAGGGCACCGAGATGGTCATGCCGGGCGACAACGTGACGATCGGCGTCAAGCTGATCGCGCCGATCGCGATGGATGAAGGCCTCCGCTTCGCTATCCGCGAAGGTGGCCGCACCGTCGGTTCGGGGGTTGTCAGCAAGATCACGAAGTAATATAGGCGCCCGGCCGGCGGGGGATTCGTCCCCCGCCGGCCAGGTTTTCGCCTTTATTGGCATTGGGGGCCGCCCCTTTCCCGATTTTTCGGTGAGGCGGGGCGGTTTCTTGTTTTTGGCGGTTTTCGGGCCGCCCAGGCTCTTTCGCATCGGTAGTAGGAAATGGAAGCTCAGAATATCCGCATTCGCCTCAAGGCGTTTGACCACCGCGTACTCGATCAGGCCACTGGCGAGATCGCGGAGACCGCCCGCCGCACGGGCGCGCTGATCCGGGGCCCCATTCCGCTGCCGACGCGTATCGAGAAATTCACCGTGAACCGCGGTCCGCACATCGACAAGAAGTCGCGGGAGCAGTTCGAGGTTCGCACTTACAAGCGGCTGCTCGACATCGTGCAGCCCAACGCCCAGACGGTCGACGCGCTGATGAAGCTGGACCTCGCCGCGGGCGTGAACGTGGAAATCAAGCTGGCTTGATTTCCACGGTCCCGGCACGGGCCGGGATCGAAGGCATTGGGATACCGCCGGATTTGGTCCGGGCTGCGTCCCCCGTCTCGCTTCCTTCGGGAAGCACTCAGCCCGGACGGGGCTCGCATACATTCAGGGCTGGCAAGCCCGCGGGAATGGGTCCCGTGGGCCTCTGTTGAGGAGTCAGGATCATGCGCACTGGCGTGATCGCTAAGAAAGTCGGGATGACCCGCCTGTTCCAGGAGGATGGCCGCCACGTGCCGGTCACCGTTCTGGCGCTGGAGGATTGTCAGGTCGTTTCCGTCCGCACCGAAGAGAAGGACGGTTACACCGCCCTTCAGATCGGTTCGGGCGAGGCCAAGCAGAAGAACGTCGCCAAGCCGCAGCGCGAGCATTTCGCCAAGGCCGAGGTTCCGCTGAAGAAGAAGGTCGCCGAATTCCGCGTCGCCGAGGATGCGGTGCTGGAAGTGGGCTCGACCATTGCCGCGTCGCATTTCGTGGCGGGCCAGCTGGTGGACATCACCGGCCATACCCAGGGCAAGGGCTTCGCCGGTGCGATGAAGCGCTGGGGTTTCGGCGGCATGCGCGCCACTCACGGCGTCTCGATCAGCCACCGTGCCCACGGTTCGACCGGCAACCGCCAGGATCCGGGCCGCGTGTTCAAGGGCAAGAAGATGGCCGGCCACATGGGCGACCGTCAGCGCACCCAGCAGAATCTGGAGATCGTCCGCACCGATGACGAGCGCGGACTGATCTTCGTCAAGGGTTCGGTCCCGGGCGCGAAGAACAGCTGGCTGATGGTTCGCGATTCCGTGAAGGTTTCCCGCCACGCCGAGGCTCCCTATCCCGCCGGCCTCAAGGGTGCGGCCAACAGCAATGACTCGGCTCCCGCCGACACGCCGGCCGAACAGGCCCCGGCTGTCGAGGCGGCCGAAGGCGCCAACCAGAATGGGGAGGGCTAAGCCATGAAGGTCAAGGTTCAGACCCTGGACGGCAAGGCGGCGAAGGATGCCGACCTGGAACTGTCCGACGCGGTATTCGGCCTCGAGCCGCGCGCCGACATCCTGCATCGCGTCGTCACCTGGCAGCTTGAGAACCGCCGCGGCACCGCCCGTGCGGCGCGCGAGCGCTCGGATGTCGCCCGCACCGGCAAGAAGTGGGGCCGCCAGAAGGGCGGCGGCACGGCTCGCCATGGCGATCGCAAGGCGCCGATCTTCATCGGCGGCGGCAAGGCCCACGGCCCGCGTCGGCGTGATTTCGAGCAGTCGCTGAACAAGAAGCTTCGCGCGCTCGGGCTCAAGATGGCGCTTTCGGCCAAGGCGAAGGATGGCCTCGTCGTCATCGACAGCCTCGAGCTGAAGGATGCGAAGACCAAGGCTCTCGCCGGCCAGCTCGCCAAGGCGGGCTGGGGCAAGAAGGTGCTGGTGATCGACGGCGAAAGCGTGAACGACAACTTCGCGCGCGCCGCCGGCAACCTCAAGGATATCAACGTGCTCCCGGCTGTCGGCGCCAATGTCTACGACATCCTGAAGCATGACACGCTGGTGCTGACCCGCGCGGCGGTCGAGAAACTGGAGGCGCGGTTCAATGGCTAAGAAGCAGGAAGTGGATGTGCGTCACTACGACGTGATCCTTTCGCCCCACATCACCGAGAAATCGACCCTGCTGTCCGAGAACAACGCGGTCGTGTTCAAGGTGGCCGACAGCGCGACCAAGCCGCAGATCAAGGAAGCGGTCGAGGCTCTGTTCGACGTGAAGGTCATGGGCGTGAACACCATCGTCCAGAAGGGCAAGACGAAGCGCTGGAAGGGCAAGCCCTACCGTCGTTCCGATGTGAAGAAGGCGGTCGTGACGCTGGCGGAAGGCCAGTCGATCGACGTCACCAGCGGTATCTGAGGCTAGAGCACAATGGCACTCAAGCACTATAAACCGACCAGCCCCGCGCGGCGCGGCCTCGTGCTGGTCGACCGTTCGGGCCTGTGGAAGGGCAAGCCTGTCAAGGCGCTCACCGAAGGCAAGTCCAAGACGGGCGGCCGCAACAACAAGGGCCATGTGACCTCGCGCGGCATCGCCGGCGGTCACAAGCAGAAGTACCGCTTCATCGACTTCAAGCGTCGCAAGTGGGGCGTGCCGGCCACCATCGAGCGGCTCGAATACGATCCCAACCGCACGGCCTTCATCGCTCTCATCAAGTATGAGGACGGGGAACTCGCCTATATCCTCGCGCCGCAGCGCGTGGCCGTGGGCGACGTGGTGGTCGCGGGCGAGAAGACGGACGTGAAGCCAGGCAACGCGATGCTGCTGTCGCAGATGCCGGTCGGCACCATCTGCCACAATGTGGAGATGAAGCCGGGCAAGGGCGGCCAGATCGCTCGCAGCGCCGGCACCTATGTCCAGCTCGTCGGTCGTGACCGCGGCCTGGTGATCGTCCGCCTCAATTCGGGCGAGCAGCGCTATCTGCGCGGCGATTGCATGGGAACGGTCGGCGCGGTGTCGAACCCCGACAATTCCAACCAGACGCTGGCCAAGGCTGGCCGCAAGCGCTGGCTGGGCCGTCGCCCGCTGACCCGCGGCGTGGCGAAGAACCCGGTCGATCACCCGCATGGCGGCGGTGAAGGCCGCACCTCGGGCGGCCGCCATCCGGTGACCCCGTGGGGCAAGCCGACCAAGGGTGCGCGGACGCGCCACAACAAGGCGACGGACAAGATGATCATCCGTTCGCGTCACGCGAAGAAGAAGAGGTAAGCGCCATGGCTCGTTCCGTCTGGAAAGGCCCGTTCGTCGACCTGCATCTGCTGAAGAAGGCAGAGGACGCGCAGGATCAGGGCAACCGCGCCGGTCCGATCAAGACCTGGTCGCGCCGCTCGACGATCCTGCCGCAATTCGTCGGCCTGACGTTCAACGTCTATAACGGCCAGAAGTTCATCCCTGTCTCGGTCAACGAGGACATGGTCGGCCACAAGCTCGGCGAGTTCGCGCCCACGCGCAACTTCCCGGGCCACGCCGCCGACAAGAAGGGCAAGCGCTAATGGGCAAGCAGAAGGCTCCCCGCCGCGTCGGAGAGAAGGAAGCGCTCTCGGTCGGCACCACCATCCGTGGTTCCGCCCAGAAGTTGAATCTCGTCGCCGGGCTGATCCGCGGCAAGAAGGCCGAGGAAGCGATGAACATCCTCGCTTTCTCGAAGCGCGCCATGGCGCGTGACGCGCAGAAGGTGCTCGCCTCGGCGATCGCCAATGCCGAGAACAACCACAACCTGGATGTCGATGCCCTCGTCGTTGCCGAGGCCAGCGTCGGCAAGTCGGTCACCATGAAGCGCTTCGCGACCCGCGGCCGTGGCAAGTCCACCCGCATCCTGAAGCCTTTCAGCCGGCTGCGCATCGTCGTCCGCGAAGTCGAGGAGGCCTGATCCATGGGTCATAAATCCAACCCGATCGGCCTGCGCCTGCAGATCAACCGCACCTGGGACAGCCGCTGGTACGCCGAGGGGCGCGACTATGCCAAGCTGCTCAAGGAAGACATCGAGATCCGCAAGTTCGTGATCGATACCCTGCCGCAGGCGGCGATCTCCAAGATCGTGATCGAGCGGCCGGCCAAGCTTTGCCGCGTGAGCATCTATGCCGCGCGTCCGGGTGTGATCATCGGCAAGAAGGGCGCGGACATCGAGAAGCTGCGCGGCCAGCTTTCGAAGATGACCGACAGCGAAGTGAAGCTGAACATCGTCGAGATCCGCAAGCCGGAGGTCGATGCCAAGCTCGTCGCGCAGGGGATCGCCGATCAGCTGGTGCGCCGCGTTGCGTTCCGCCGGGCGATGAAGCGCGCGATGCAGTCGGCCATGCGCTTGGGTGCCGAAGGCATCAAGGTCATGTGCGGCGGCCGCCTCGGCGGAGCGGAAATCGCGCGTGTCGAGCAGTATCGCGAAGGCCGCGTGCCGCTTCATACGTTGCGGGCCAATGTCGATTATGCCGAAGCCGAGGCGCTGACCGCCTACGGCATCATCGGGATCAAGGTTTGGGTCTTCAAGGGCGAGATCTTCGCCCATGATCCGATGGCGCAGGATCGGCTGATGATGGAGGCTCAGACCTCCGGCGTCCGCCCGGCACGCTGATCGGGAGCTGAGTAGAGACAATGCTGCAACCGAAGAAAACCAAGTTCCGCAAGGCGTTCAAGGGCCGGATCCATGGCAATGCCAAGGGCGGCACCACGCTGAACTTCGGCTCCTACGGCCTCAAGGCTCTGGAGCCGGAGCGGATCACCGCGCGCCAGATCGAGGCCGCCCGTCGCGCGATCACGCGCCACATCAAGCGCCAGGGGCGCCTGTGGATCCGCGTGTTCCCCGATGTTCCGGTGTCGAAGAAGCCGGCCGAAGTCCGTCAGGGCAAGGGCAAGGGTTCGGTCGAATACTGGGCTGCCCGCGTGAAGCCCGGCAGGATCCTGTTCGAGCTCGACGGGGTTGCCGGTCCACTCGCTGCCGAGGCGTTCAGCCGCGCGGCGATGAAGCTGCCGATCAAGACCAAGGTCGTCGCCCGCCTGGGCGACACCTCGCACCTGGAGGGTTAATCATGGCCGGAACCGAAGATCTTCGCGCCCGGAGTGACGATCAGCTTGCCGGTGATCTGGCCGAGCTGAAGCGCGAGCAGTTCAACCTGCGCTTCCAGGCCGCGACCAACCAGCTCGAGCGTCCCGCCCGGGTGAAGGAAGTCCGCCGCGAGATCGCGCGGATAAAGACGCTGCAGGGCGAACGCGCCCGCGCGGCGAAGGCTTAAGGAGCGAACGATGCCGAAACGTATCCTGATCGGGACCGTCGTCTCCGACAAGACCGACAAGACCGTCACGGTGAAGGTCGAGCGCAAGGTGAAGCACCCGCTTTACGGGAAGATCATCCGCCGCTCGAAGAAGTATCACGCCCATGACGAGGACAACGCCTACAAGACCGGCGAGACCGTCCGGATCGAGGAGACCCGCCCGATCTCGAAGACCAAGACCTGGAAGGTGATCGACCGGGTCCGCGTCGGGCAGGGCGAAGCCGTCGAAGCGGACGTCTAAGGGCGAAGCAGATTTGGAACTGCCGGACTGGTTCCGGCAAGCCGAGCAAGAAGGAACGGATCCATGATCCAGATGCAATCCAACCTCGACGTCGCCGACAATAGCGGCGCGAAGCGCGTCCAGTGCATCAAGGTGCTGGGCGGGTCGAAGCGCCGTACGGCCGGCGTCGGCGACGTGATCGTCGTCTCCGTCAAGGAGGCCCAGCCGCGCGCCCGCGTGAAGAAGGGCGACGTTCACCGCGCGGTGATCGTGCGCACCCGCAAGGACGTGCGCCGTCCCGACGGCAGCGTGATCCGCTTCGACTCCAATGCGGCGGTGCTCGTGAACAAGAACGAGGAGCCGATCGGCACCCGTATCTTCGGCCCGGTGGTACGCGAACTGCGCGGCAAGGGCTTCATGAAGATCATCTCGCTCGCACCGGAGGTGCTGTGATGGCCGGCGCGAAGATCAAGAAGGGCGACACCGTCGTCGTCCGTTCGGGCAAGGACAAGGGCCGCACCGGCACGGTGATGCAGGTCCTGCCGAAGGACGGCAAGCTGCTCGTCCAGGGCGTCAACGTCGCCGCCCGCCACCGCAAGCCGTCGCAGGCCAACCCGCAGGGCGGCATCGACCGCCGCGAGGCGCCGATGGCTATTTCGAAGGTCTCGCTTGCCGATCCCAAGGACGGCAAGCCGACCCGCGTCCGCTTCGAAGAGCGTGACGGCAAGAAGGTCCGCGTGGCCGTCAAGTCCGGGGAGGTCATCGATGGCTGACAAATACGTCCCTCGCCTCAAGCAGCGCTATGAGGATCAGATCGTCAAGGCGATGACCGAGAAGTTCGGTTACAAGAACCGCCTGGAAGTGCCGAAACTGGAGAAGATCACGCTCAACATGGGCGTGGGCGAAGCCAGCCAGGACAAGAAGAAGGTCCAGACGGCGGCCGAGGAAATGGAGCTGATCGCCGGCCAGAAGCCCGTGATCACCAAGGCGAAGAAGTCGATCGCGCAGTTCAAGCTGCGCGAAGGCATGCCGATCGGCTGCAAGGTCACCCTGCGGCGCGAACGCATGTACGAGTTCCTCGATCGCCTGGTGACGATCGCCATGCCCCGCATCCGCGACTTCCGCGGGCTGAACGCGAAGAGCTTCGACGGCCGTGGCAACTACGCCATGGGCATCAAGGAGCAGATCATCTTCCCGGAAATCAGCTACGACCGGATCGAGAAGGTGCGCGGGATGGACATCATCGTGACCACCACCGCCAAGACCGACGAAGAAGCGCGCGAGCTGCTGCGCCTTTTCGGTTTCCCGTTCCCTGCGCCCGAAGCCGCGCAGGAAGAGAAGGAAGCGGCGTGAGCCGCTGAATAGAGAGAGCTTAAGTCCATGGCGAAACTGAGTTCCATCAACAAGAACGAGCGTCGCAAGAAGCTCGCCAAGAAGTACGCGGCCAAATACGCGAAGCTGAAGGCGATTGCCGACGACAAGTCGCTCGACGACGGCGAGCGGCTGCTCGCCCGCCTGAAGATGGCGGAAATCCCGCGGAACGCTAACCCGACCCGCGTGCGCAACCGCTGCGCCACCACCGGTCGCCCTCGTGCCTATTACCGCAAGTTCGGCCTTTGCCGTATCGAATTGCGGGACCTGGCCAACAAGGGCCTGATCCCGGGCGTGACGAAGTCGAGCTGGTAAGGATCCGCAGATGGCTATGACCGATCCCCTGGGTGACATGCTCACCCGTATCCGCAACGGCCAGCAGGCGAAGAAGGATTCCGTCCTTTCGCCGGCTTCCAAGCTGCGCGCCAACGTGCTCGAGGTTCTCCAGCGCGAAGGCTATATCCGCGGCTATTCCGAAGACAGCAGCGGCAAGCACAAGGCGCTGCGGATCGAACTGAAATATTTCGAGGGCGAACCCGCGATCAAGTACGTCGCCCGCGTGTCCAAGCCGGGCCGCCGCGTCTATTCGGGCTCCAAGGAGCTGCCGAATGTCCGCAACGGCCTCGGCATCACCATCGTCTCGACGCCCAAGGGCGTGCTTTCGGATACCGAAGCGCGCGCGCAGAACGTCGGCGGCGAAGTGCTGGCGGAGGTGTTCTGATGAGCCGCATCGGCAAGGTGCCGGTGGCGATCCCGGGTGGCGTCACCGCTGACATCCAGGACGGCACGCTCACCGTGAAGGGCCCGAAGGGCACGCTCACGCTGGGCCTGGCGGACGAGGTGAAGTACGAAATCCAGGACGGCTCGATCTCGATCCAGCCTGCCAACGACACGAAGCGGGCGCGCTCCTTCTGGGGCATGCAGCGCACGCTGGTGTCGAACCTGGTTTCGGGCGTGACCGAAGGCTACACCAAGGTGCTCAACATCACCGGCGTCGGCTATCGTGCGCAGGCGCAGGGCAAGAAGCTCAAGCTGCAGCTCGGCTTCAGCCACGATGTCGACATCGACGTGCCGGAAGGCCTCGAGGTGAAGACCCCGGATCAGACCACGATCGAGATCAGCGGGATCGACAAGCAGCAGGTCGGCCAGTTCGCCGCCGAGATCCGCCGCTGGCGCAAGCCCGAACCCTACAAGGGCAAGGGCATCCGCTATCGCGGCGAGTTTATCTTCCGCAAGGAAGGGAAGAAGAAGTAAGATGGCCAAGCTTTCCCTGTTCGAACGCCGCCGTCGCCGTGTGCGCACCGCCCTGCGGGCGCATGCGGGTGGCCGTCCGCGCCTTTCGGTGCACCGCACCGGACGGCACATCTACGCGCAGATCATCGATGACGCCGAAGGCCGCACCGTGGCCGCCGCGTCCACCCTGGGCTCCAAGTCCAGCGGCGCCAATGTCGATGCCGCGACGCAGGTGGGCAAGGATATCGCCGCCGCTGCCAAGAAGGCGGGCGTCACCACCGTCGTGTTCGATCGCGGCGGCTTCCTGTTCCATGGCCGCGTCAAGGCGCTGGCCGACGCCGCGCGCGAAGGCGGGCTGGAGTTCTGATGATGGCTGACGAAAACAACATCGAAAACGCGGGCGAGGCTCCTGTGGCCGAAACCGCCGCCGTGCAAGCCGCACCGCAGGAAGAAGCGCGCGAGAGCCGTGGCCGTCGCGGTCGTGGTGGGGATCGTGGCGAGCGCGGGGGCCGTGGCCGCCGTGACGATCGCCGCGGGCGTGGCAATGACGAGGATGGCGGGGAAGAGCTGATCGAGAAGCTCGTCCATATCAACCGCGTCTCCAAGACGGTGAAGGGCGGCAAGCGCTTCGGTTTCGCCGCGCTGGTCGTGGTGGGTGACGGCAAGGGCCGCGTGGGCTTCGGCCATGGCAAGGCCCGCGAGGTTCCCGAAGCGATCACCAAGGCGACCGCTTCGGCCAAGAAGAAGATGATCCGCGTGCCGCTGAAGGAAGGCCGCACGCTGCATCATGACGGCAAGGGCCGTTTCGGCGCCGGCAAGGTCAACGTGCGCACCGCGCCGGCGGGGACCGGCATCATCGCCGGCGGCCCGATGCGCGCCGTGTTCGAGAGCCTGGGCGTGCACGATGTGGTGACCAAGTCGGTCGGCACCTCGAACCCCTACAACATGATCCGCGCCACTTTCGACGCGCTGACCAGTCAGACTTCGCCGAAGTCGGTGGCGCAGCGCCGCGGCAAGAAGGTCGCCGACCTGCTCGGCCGGGGCGGCGCGAGCGAGGCGGAGGCCGAGGCCGACGCCGCGGCCCTGACGGAGTAATCGATCATGGCGAAAATCAAGATCAAGCAGATCGGCTCGCCGATCCGCCGCCCGGAAAGCCAGAAGAAGATCCTGATCGGCCTGGGGCTCGGCAAGATGCACCGTGTCGTCGAGATCGAGGACACACCGGAAGTGCGCGGCGCGATCGCCAAGCTGCCGCACATGGTGGCGGTGGTCGACTGACCGACGCTGCCTCGTGAAGACAATGGAAGCCCCGGCCATCGCGCCGGGGTTTTTCTTGGTGGTATATCGGCTTGACCAAATATCCTCCCTTGTAAGGGGAGGGGAACCGCCGCCGCAGGCGGTGGTGGAGGGGTATCTCCTTCTCGACAGGCCGACACCCCTCCGTCAGCCCTGCGGGCTGCCACTTCCCCTTGCCGGGGAGGATCCTGGGCGTGCTTCGGATCGTGATGCCTCTCGCAAATGGCGGATATTTCACTCAACCAGGATCGGGCGCTAGGGCCAAAGGCAGTTTGCGGATATTCGCGCGGCATGGGTGAAGGGGCAAAGGCAGCGGCGGCAAGGCCGCCAAGGGCGGGTGGGGGATATCTCTCGCTGGTGGACGGCGTGCGCGGAATCGCCGCCGTGGCGGTGCTGCTCTATCATTATGTCCATTTCTTCATGACCGGCCCGGTGCGCTCCGCGCCGGAAGGCACCACCAGGCTATTTCCCGCCTACGACCTGCTATGGCCGTTCTATGAATATGGCTATTTCGCGGTCCAGATCTTCTGGCTGATCTCCGGCTTCGTCTTCGCCCATGTCTATTACGGGCAGGATGCGAGCACGCGCAGCTTCGCGGTGAATCGCTTCGCCCGGCTCTATCCGCTGCACCTCCTCACCCTTCTGCTGGTCACGGTGCTGCAATTCGTCGCGCTGCATCGCCTGGGCTACACTCCGATCTACGGCAAATACGACCTGCCGCATTTCGCGAAACAACTGTTCATGGCATCCGATTGGCTGCACGAGGACGGGGGTTATTCGTTCAACGGCCCCGTCTGGTCTGTCTCGGTCGAGATCGTGATCTATGCGGTGTTCTGGGCCAGCCGGGGGATCGTAGCCCGCCTGGGCCTGCCGGTCGTGGCAGTCCTCGTCGCCGCCTTCTACTGGCTCCACCAGCATCATGCGGACTGGAGCAACGCCTTCGCCTGCGGCTTCTATTTCTTTGCCGGCTGCGGGCTGACCCTGCTGCGCCGGCACGGGTGGGGGCAAGGCTGGAGGCTCGCCGTCCTTTGCGCGATCCTCGTTGTGGGCGGGATCGGGGGAACGGCGAAGGGCGGCGATTGGGGCTGGCGTTATCTCGGCCTGCCGGGCCTGTTCGGCGCGGCCTTTATGCTCCTCGCCGCGCTGGAGAAGCGCGCGGGCGCAGGCCTGCGCAAGGTGTGCGAATGGCTGGGCGAGAACACCTATGGCGTCTACTTGTGGCATTTCCCGGTCCAACTGGTGCTTATCCTGTTGCTGCTGCCGCGCTTCGCCCCGGCCGAGATCGCCCGCAACGGATGGTTCCTGCTCGGCTTCGTCGCGCTGGTGGTGATCGTGGCGCGGCTGAGCTACATCCATTTCGAGCGCCCGGCGCGCGATTGGCTGCGCCGCCGGCTCGGCAGTCGCGCGCCCACCCCAAAAGGGGGTGACAACGCGCCCTAGGGCCGCTAAGGGCGCGCCTTTCCACAAAGCGCGAATTAAAGCGAAAGCGAGTGCAGCGACATGAAACTCAATGACATCCGTGACAATCCCGGTGCCCGCAAGGCGCGCATCCGCGTCGGCCGCGGCATCGGTTCGGGCAAGGGCAAGACCGGCGGGCGCGGCCAGAAGGGCCAGAAGAGCCGTTCGGGCGTGTCCATCGCCGGATTCGAAGGCGGCCAGATGCCGCTCCACATGCGGATCCCGAAGCGCGGCTTCAACAATCCCTTCGCGAAGGATTATGCCGAGGTGAATCTGGGCCTGGTCCAGAAGTTCATCGATGCCGGCAAGCTCGATGCGAAGAAGGTGATCGATCATGCGGCGCTCAAGGCAGCCGGCCTCGCGCGCGGCGGCAAGGATGGCGTGCGCCTGCTCGGCAAGGGCGAGCTCAAGGCCAAGGCCAGCTTCAAGGTCGCGGGCGCCAGCAAGGGCGCCGTGGCGGCGGTGGAAAAGGCCGGCGGTTCGGTCGAGGTGGCGGCTCCCGCCCGGGCGAAGGCCGCGGCCGAAGCGTCCGAATAGACCGGATTTTTACGGGCGGGGGTGTGACATCTCCGCCCGCTCCCTATATGGGCAAACCTGGACAAAGGGGGAGGGTCGGCCGCAGCCGGTTCGCCCAGTGAAGGTTTAGCGTTCCAATGGCATCACGCGCCGACAATATCGCGAGCAATCTCAATCTCGCCAACTTCTCCAAGGCGACCGAGCTCAAGCAGCGAATCTGGTTCACGATCGGCGCCCTGATCGTTTTCCGCTTCCTGAGCTTCGTTCCGCTGCCGGGGGTGAACCCGCTGATCCTGCAGTCGCTTTACGACCAGACGCGCGGCGGCATCCTCGATCTGTTCAACACTTTCTCCGGCGGCGGCCTGCAGCGCATGAGCCTGATCGCGCTCGGCGTGATGCCCTACATCACCGCCTCGATCGTGGTGCAGCTCGCCGCTTCCCTCCATCCCGCGCTTGCCGCGATCAAGAAGGAGGGGGAGAGCGGGCGCAAGAAGCTCAATCAGTACACCCGCTATGGCGCGGTGTTCCTCACCGCCATCCAGGGCTGGGCGCTCGCCACCGGGCTCGAAAGCTACGGCGCGCAGAGCGGGCTGCAGGCGGTGGTCGATCCGGGCATCATGTTCCGCATCGTCGCCGTGATCAGCCTGATCGGCGGCACGATGTTCCTGCTGTGGCTGGGCGAGCAGATCACCAGCCGGGGGATCGGAAACGGCGTTTCGCTGATCATCATGGCCGGCATCGTCGCCCAGTTCCCGACCTTCATCGCCAACCTGTTCGACGGCGGCCGTTCGGGCTCGATCAGCCCCTTCGTGATCATCGGCTTCACGGCGATGATCGTGCTGCTGATCCTGCTGATCTGCTACATGGAGCGGGCGCAGAGGCGCTTGCTGATCCAGTATCCGAAGCGAGCGAGCCAGCACGGCATGATGCAGGCGGATCGCAGCCACCTGCCGCTGAAGCTGAACACCGCGGGCGTGATCCCGCCGATCTTCGCCAGCTCGCTGCTGCTGCTGCCGCTCACGATCAGCCAGTTTGCCGGCAACACGGTGAGCGCGGACACCACGATGGGCCAGGTCATCATCACGCTGAACCAGTATCTCCAGCATGGCCAGCCGATCTACATGACGCTCTATGCGGTCGGCATCGTCTTCTTCTGTTTCTTCTACACCGCCGTTGTGTTCAATCCGGAAGAGACGGCGGACAATCTGAAGCGCAATGGCGGCTTCATTCCCGGCATCCGCCCGGGAAAGAACACCGCCGCCTATCTCGACTATGTGCTCACGCGCATCACGGTCATCGGCGCGATCTACCTCACGGTGGTGTGCTGCCTGCCCGAATATGTCATCGCGCAGACCGGTATCCCGCTGTTCCTGGGCGGCACCAGCCTGCTCATCGTGGTGAACGTCACGGTGGACACGATCACGCAGATCCAGTCCCACCTGCTGGCGCATCAATATGGCGACCTCATCAAGAAAGCGAAGCTCAAAGGCCGCTTGCGCTGACCGGCGCGAGCCGGGGCGCGGGCTGCACCAGGGGCCGGAAACGGGAAATAAGGGGCAATGAACATCATTCTTCTGGGGCCTCCCGGTGCGGGCAAGGGCACGCAGGCGCAGCGCCTGGTGGAACGCCATGGCATGCGCCAGCTCTCGACCGGCGACATGCTGCGCGCTGCGGTGAAGGCGGAAACGCCCACCGGGCTCAAAGTGAAAGCGGTGATGGAAGCGGGCGAGCTCGTTTCGGATGAGATCGTCTCCGCCCTGATCTCGGACGAGCTGCAGGCGATGGGCCCGCAAGTCGGTGCAATCTTCGACGGCTATCCACGCACCGAGGCTCAGGCGCACTCTCTGGATGAAATCCTCGCCGCGCATGACCGCAAGCTCGACCATGTGATCGAGCTCGAGGTCGACGAGGACGCGCTGGTCGAACGCATCACCGGCCGCTTCACCTGCGCCCGATGCGGCACCGGCTATCACGACCGCTTCAAGCTGCCGCGCAATCCCGGCGTGTGCGACAATTGCGGCAGCACCGAATTCAAGCGCCGGCCCGACGACAACGAGGAGACCGTGCGCACACGTATGGCGGAATACCGCGCCAAGACCGCGCCGATCCTTCCGATCTACGAGGCGCGCGGAATTGTCAGCCGGGTCGACGGCATGGCCGACATCGACGAGGTGACCGCAGCGATCGAGGCCGTGCTCGCCCCGGACGGGTAGGAGGCTCGGGCTTCCTGCCTCCGCCGCCCGTCCAATCCGCATTTTGACCCGCGTGCGGGAATAAGGTATAGGCGCCTTAACGATGCAGGGGTCGGCATCGGATGCGCGGGACATCGTCCTTTGTGCACAGTAGCTGTTGACGGCGAGCGAGAATCGCCTTAAGCGGCTCATTCACTCGACAGAGCGGGTCAGTCCGGCAGGCGGCAAACCATGCGCGCCGTCCGGGCTTTTTGCCGTTGAAGGCAATTCTTCTTTGCCGGGTGAGCAACGCGTTGAGATAGGGGGTGCCCACCCCCTGTGGAGCAGGAGAATTCAGTGGCTCGTATTGCCGGGGTCAATATCCCCACCAACAAGCGCGTGATCGTCGCGCTCACTTATATTCACGGTATCGGCGCCAAATCGGCCAAGGACATCGCGGACAAGCTGGGCATCGATCCCAGCCGCCGCGTCCAGGACCTCAGCGATGCGGAAGTCCTCCAGATCCGTGAAGCGATCGACGCCGATTATGTGGTGGAGGGGGACCTCCGTCGTGACACCGCGATGAACATCAAGCGCCTGATGGACCTGGCCTGCTATCGCGGCCTGCGCCATCGCAAGGGCCTGCCCGTTCGCGGCCAGCGCACCCACACCAACGCCCGCACCCGCAAGGGCAAGGCGAAGCCGATCGCCGGCAAGAAGAAGTAAGCAGGCCCCCCGGCCCGCTTTCCTCTCAGTCTTAGGACAGGATACGAACCATGGCACGCGAACCCCAGCGCATTAAGCGCCGCGAGCGGAAGAACATCTCCAGCGGCGTCGCGCATGTGAACGCCAGCTTCAACAATACCATGATCACCATCACCGACGCCCAGGGCAATGCGATCAGCTGGTCCTCCGCCGGCATGATGGGCTTCAAGGGCAGCCGCAAGTCCACGCCCTATGCCGCGCAGGTCGCCGCCGACGATGCCGGCAAGAAGGCCGCCGAGCATGGCGTGCGCACCCTGGAAGTGGAAGTGAAGGGGCCGGGCTCGGGCCGCGAAAGCGCGCTGCGTGCGCTGCAGGCGGTGGGCTTCACCATCACCTCCATCCGCGACGTGACCCCGATCCCGCATAATGGCGTGAGGCCTTCGAAGCGCCGCCGCGTCTGATCTGAACCTGCCTTGCGCTCCGGGGTTTCCAACCGGGGCGCGACAGAAAATTGGATCGGCCGTGGCGCAAAATGCGTCCGCGGCCGTTCCCGCTAGAACAAAAGTTACCTTTAGGGGAAGTCCATGTCCGTCAACATCAAGAACTGGCAGGAACTCAAGAAACCCAACAGCCTCGAAGTGAAGGCCGGCGGCGATGCCAGGCGCAAGGCCACGTTCGTGGCCGAACCGCTGGAGCGCGGCTTCGGACTGACGCTGGGCAATGCCCTGCGCCGCGTTCTGCTCTCCTCGCTGCAAGGCGCCGCGATCACCTCGATCAAGATCGAGAACGTGCTCCACGAATTCTCCTCGCTCGCGGGCGTGCGCGAGGATGTGACCGACATCGTGCTCAACGTGAAGCAGATCGCGCTGAAGATGGAAGGCGAAGGCCCGAAGCGGCTCCAGCTTTCCGCCACCGGCCCGGCCGAAGTGAAGGCCGGCGACATCGCGGTGACCGGCGATATCGAAGTGATGAACAAGGATCTGGTGATCTGCCATCTCGACGAAGGCGCGACGCTCAACATGGAGCTGACCGCCGATACCGGGAAGGGCTACGTCCCGGCCGTGTCGAACCGTCCGGTGGATGCGCCGATCGGGCTGATCCCGGTCGACTCGCTCTATTCGCCGATCCGCCAGGTGAGCTACAAGGTCGAGAATGCCCGCGTCGGGCAGGAGCTCGACTATGACAAGCTGAGCCTCACCGTCGAGACCGACGGGACGGTGACGCCCGAGGACGCGGTGGCTTATGCCGCGCGCATCCTGCAGGACCAGCTCACCCTGTTCGTCCATTTCGAGGACGGCATCCCGCAGCCTTCGAGCCCGATGATCGGCGTCGCCGCGCAGCCCGAGGAATCGGACGCCAACCAGCTCAACCGCTACCTGCTCAAGAAGGTGGACGAGCTGGAACTGTCGGTCCGTTCGGCCAACTGCCTCAAGAACGACAACATCATCTATATCGGCGATCTGGTGCAGAAGACCGAAGCGGAAATGCTCCGCACGCCGAATTTCGGCCGCAAGTCGCTGAATGAGATCAAGGAAGTGCTCTCCTCCATGGGGCTGCGCCTGGGGATGGACATCCCCGGCTGGCCGCCGGAGAACATCGAGGAAATGGCCAAGAAGCTCGAGCAGGAACTGCTGGGCTGAACCAGCCTTGGGTGCTGGCGGCGACCCTGACAGCCGCCGGGATGGAGCTACCTGACACGGGCTCCCTACGAACGGAAGGAAAGAAACATGCGTCACAAGCTCGCTGGCCGTAAGCTCCAGCGCAAGACCGGCCACCGCAAGGCGCTGCTGCGCAACATGGCGGCCGCGCTCATCAAGCACGAGCAGATCCAGACCACCACGCCCAAGGCGAAGGAACTGCGCCCCTATGTCGAGAAGCTGATCTCGCTGGCCAAGCGCGGCGGCCTTTCCAATCGCCGTCTGGCCCATGCCCGCCTGCTCGACGCCGCGCAGGAAAAGAAGCTCTTCGAAGTGCTGGCCGAGCGCTACAAGGGCCGTGAAGGCGGTTATACCCGCGTCATCAAGGCCGGCATCCGCGCGTCGGACGCCGCCCCGATCGCGATCATCGAACTGGTCGATCGCGATGTGGATGCGAAGGGCCAGGACAGCGGCCCGGTGATGAACGAGGAACTGGAGATGGCCGAGGCCTGAGCCTCCCTTCCAGCGAAAGAACGGCCTTTTGCGTTGGGGGCATCTGCGCCTGTTCGTCATGCCAGCGAAAGCCGGCATCTCAGGCATTGGTTGTGCTGCCGCTTGAGACCCCAGCTTTCGCTGGGGTGACGATACTCAAGGAAGTTCTGTTCACAGAGCGGGTGACTTTTCTGAACAACTGCTGTAGCGGGGGTTCAGCCTCCCATCACGGCCGACTCGGTAGAAGCTTTCCATGGCCGGACCTCTCTCGTCCGGAGCTGGAAAGGAAGACCAAGATGAAGACCATTACCAAGGGCCTGATCGGGACCGTCGCGGCGGGTGCGATGGCGATGGCTTCGGTAACCCCGGCGGCTGCCCGCGACCATCGTGATCGCGACGGCATCAGCACCGGTGACGTGATCGCCGGCGCGCTGATCATCGGCGGGATCGCCGCGATCGCCGCGGCCGCTTCCAGCAATGATCGCGACGATTATCGCGGCTATGACCGGCGCGGCTATGACGATCGCTATTATGGCGGTGGCGGCAATGCGCGCGGCGCGGTCGAGATGTGCGTCAACGCCGCGGAACGCAACGCCAGCCGCTATTCCTATGGCGGGCGGGCCGATGTGACCGATATCCGCAAGATCGACCGCAAGCGCGACGGCTACACCGTCAAGGGCCGGATCGCGGTGAACACCAGCGGCCGCTACTGGCGCGACGGCGACAGCCGTTACGGCCGGGGCTGGGGTGGCGATTATCGCGGGTGGAACAACAACCTGCGCGGCTATGACAGCGGCAATTTCACTTGCAAGGTGAAGTATGGCCGGGTCGTGGATATCGATTACAGCGGTATCCGCGGCCTCTGAGTGAACGATCGAATACCCCTTGCGGCGATGGCGGTTCAGGCCGAAGAAAGCCTGGACCGCCTAGCTGATCTGCAACAGGAACGGCATGACGCCATGCCGTGTGCATGAAGGATCCAGGGAATGGCCCGGATTATCTCTCGTCTCGCTGCTTCGGCCGCCATCGTCGCGGCCTTCTCCATGGCCGCCGCGCCTGCCGTGGCGGCCCCGCTCCCTGTGACGCCTCGCTCCGCGCCTGTGGCAGCCTATGGCTGGACGCCTGCCGACAACACGGCGCATCGCGGCCCGGGCGGCTATCGCGGCTATCATGGCCACCGCCATAATGACGGCATCGATGCGGGCGACGTGGTCGCCGGCCTGCTGGTGATCGGCGGCATCGCGGCCATCGCCAGCGCCGCCAGCAATTCCAACAAGGATCGCGAGGCGGACGATTATCGCTATCGCGAGCCCTATCCCGACCAGCGCTACGACTATCCGGATCGCGGCTACGATTATTCCCAGCCTCCGCAGGGCGATTATCGCGGCTCCTATTCCGGCGGCGGGATCGACAATGCGGTGAACCAGTGCGTCGATCAGGTCGAACGCGGCCAGGATCGCGTGGCCAGCGTGGACAATGCCTCGCGCACCGCCGATGGTTGGAACATCTCCGGCCAGCTCGACCGGGGCGGCGGTTTCAGCTGCCGGATCGACAATTCCGGCCGCATCCGCGGCGTTGATGTCGGCGGCGCGGATAGCGGGGGCTATTACAGCTCGTCCTATCAGGGCGGCGCGTCCGGCACCCAGTGGGACGACCAGGCCTATGCCCGCGCCCAGGCCGGTTCACCGGATCCCTACGGCCCTTACGATGGTGGCCTTGGCGGCTGAGCTCAATCCCGCGAATAGGCGGGAAGGTTGAGCTTCCAGTAGAGTGCTGCGCCGCGCAGGGCGAACCCGCTCAGCGCGGCCACGCTCCAGGTTATCATATCCGGCAGGCCGAGCCATGAGCCGAGGACGCATAGCGCAGCGGCAAGGGCCGCGGCCGTGACATAGAGTTCGGGCCGCATCAGGATCGAAGGCTCGCCGGCCAGCACGTCGCGGATCACCCCGCCGACGCAGCCCGTCACCACACCCAGGATGAAGGCCGGCACCGGGGCGACGCCCCAGGCCAGTGCCTTGGCCGTGCCGAGCACCGAGAAGGCGGCGAGCCCAGCCGCATCGGCCCATTCGAGCAATTGGCCTTCCCACCAGCGGTGAGGGGTGAACCAGGCGAGCAATGCCACGGCAAGGGCGACCGGCGCCACCCAGGGATCGTGCAACCAGAAGGCCGGAACCCCGATCAGCACGTCGCGCACCGATCCGCCGCCGACGCCGGTCACCAGCGCGAAGAAGGCCATCGTCACCAGCGTCTGCCGCATCCGTGCCGCCGCCAGCGCCCCGGTGAGCGCGAAGACGGCGACGCCTGCGAGATCGAGCAATGGGGGAAGGGAGGGGGCAGCGATCATGGCATGCCTCTATGCACTGGCCGGGCCGATCCACGAAGGCGGTTTCCCTTGAGGGAAGGGATGGATTTACCCGGTAAGGTTATTTATCTTGACATCGTGACGCTATTGTGGCACATATTGCGACGGTGGCACTCGCCGACTCGAGGCGGCGCACCATTTACTCCCCAAACTAGTGGTGCTCCGCCCCTCTTCGCGTCCTTCGACAAGCTCGGGACGAGGCGGGCAATTCATGGAAAGACGAAAAGATGCGCATCCCCGTTTCGAACAACACCCGATCCCCCGCATCGCGAGGCGCAAGCCGGCCAGGGCCGGGCTCAGTCCGTGGCGAAGAGCTGCCCCAGATCGGCGAAGGCTTTCATCTCGATCGCATTGCCGGACGGATCGCGGAAGAACATGGTCGCCTGTTCTCCCGGCTGGCCCTCGAAGCGGATATGCGGCGCGATGGCGAAATCCACTCCCGCGGCCGTCAGCCGGTCGGCCAGGGCGCGCCAGTCTTCCAGCGTCAGCACGATGCCGAAATGGGGGACGGGGACTTCATGCCCGTCCACGGCGTTCGCCGCCGCGTCTCCCGCACCGGGAGCGAGATGGGCGACGATCTGGTGGCCGTAGAAATCGAAATCCACCCAGTCGGGCGCGCTGCGGCCTTCCGGGCAGCCGATGATCCCGCCCCAGAAGGCGCGCGCTTCCGCGATGTCGCGCACCGGGAAGGCGAGGTGGAAGGGGCGCAGGGTCATGCGGCTCCGGTGGTTGGGCGCGCCAGTGGCGGCTCACATGTGGATCGGCTTGCCCTGCACCGCCATCGCCGCTTCCTTGAGCGCTTCGGAATGGGTCGGGTGGGCATGGCAGGTATAGGCGATGTCCTCGCTCGTCGCGCCGAATTCCATCGCCAGGGCCGCTTCGGCGATCATCGTGCCGGCCACGCTGGCCACGATCCACACGCCGAGCACGCGGTCGGTCGCGGCATCGGCCACCACCTTCACGAAGCCGTCCGTGTCACGATTGGTCTTGGCGCGGCTGTTGGCCATCATCGGGAACTTGCCGACCTTGACCTCGCGCCCGCCTTCCTTCGCCGCTTCCTCGGTCAGGCCGACGCCGGCGATCTCGGGCATGGTATAGACGACGCTGGGGATCACCGCATGGTTCACGATGCCGGTCAGCCCGGCGATATTCTCGGCCACCGCGATGCCTTCATCCTCGGCCTTGTGCGCCAGCATCGGGCCGGGGACCACGTCGCCGATCGCCCACACGCCGTCGACCTGGGTGCGGAAACCCCGATCGGTCTCGATCTGGCCGCGCTTGTTGGGCTCCAGCCCGATGGCGTCGAGCCCGAGCCCTTCGGTATTCGGCTTGCGGCCTATGGCGACCAGCACGCAATCCGCCTCGATCGTCTCGGCATCGCCGCCGGCTGCCGGCTCGAGGGTGAGGGTGGCCTTCCTGCCCTTCACGGCAGCGCCGGTGACCTTGGTGCCGAGCCTGAATTCGAAGCCCTGCCTGGCGAACAGCTTCTGCGCTTCCTTGCGCACCTCGCCGTCCATGCCGGGCAGGATCTGGTCGAGGAACTCGACCACCGTGACCTTGGCGCCGAGCCGCCGCCAGACCGATCCGAGCTCCAGCCCGATCACCCCGCCGCCGATCACGACAAGGTGCTTCGGCACCTGCGCCAGCGCCAGCGCGCCGGTGGAATCGACGATCACGCCCTTGTCGTTATCGACCTCCACCCCGGCGAGCGGGGTGACGGAAGAGCCGGTGGCGATGACGACATGCCTGGCGGTGACGGTTTCGCCCGCCACTTCGAGGCTGTGCGCGTCCTTGAATCGGGCCTGGCCTTTCAGCCAGGTCACCTTGTTCTTCTTGAACAGATATTCGATGCCGCCGGTCAGTTCCTTCACCGCGGTCGCCTTCTCGCCCTGCAGGGCGGCGAGGTCGAGGCTGACCTTCCCGGTCTGCACGCCGAACTTGGCGAGCGTGCCGCCGGCTGCTTCTTCGAACAGTTCAGAACCATGCAGCAGCGCCTTGGACGGGATGCAGCCGACATTGAGGCAGGTGCCGCCCAGCGTTTCCCGGCTTTCGGCGCAAGCGGTCTTCAGCCCGAGCTGCGCGGCGCGGATCGCGGCGACATAGCCGCCGGGGCCGGCGCCGATGACAAGGACGTCGTAGTCGTAGTTCTGCTCAGCCATTTCCACCTACTCGCCGTCTCCGCCGAAGCGGGGATCCCGTTGCCCCCTTCGATGCCGGCTTCCCGCCTGGGCGGAAATGGCGCGGAAGGGTGGTTGAACTTCTCACAAATCGATCAGCAGCCGCGTCGGGTCCTCGATCGCTTCCTTGATGATCTTGAGCGCCGTCACCGCCTCGCGCCCGTCGATCAGGCGATGGTCGTAGCTCAGCGCGATATACATCATCGGCTTGATCACCACCTGGCCGTTCACCGCCACCGGGCGCTCCTCGATCCGGTGGAGGCCCAGCACCGCGCTTTGCGGCGGATTGATGATCGGGGTGGACATCAGGCTGCCGAACACGCCGCCATTGGAGATGGTGAAGGTGCCGCCCTGCATGTCCTGCATGGTCAGCGTGCCGTCCTTCGCCTTCTTGCCGTATTCCGCGATGGCGCTTTCGATCTCGGCGAAGCTCTTCCGGTCGCAATCGCGCACCACCGGCACCACCAGGCCATTCGGCGCGCTGACCGCGACCGAGATGTCCACGAAATCGTGATAGACGATCTCGTCCCCATCGATCTGGGCGTTCACCGCCGGAACGTCCTTGAGCGCGAGGACCGAAGCCTTGGCGAAGAAGCTCATGAAGCCGAGGCGGATGCCGTGCTTCTTCTCGAACAGGTCCTTGTACTTGTTGCGCGCCTCGATCACCGCCGACATGTCGACATCGTTGAAGGTGGTAAGGAGGGCGGCGGTCTCCTGCGCGCTCTTGAGCCGCCTGGCGATGGTCTGGCGCAGGCGCGTCATCTTCACGCGCTCGGTGCGGCGTTCGCCCGAAAGAGAGGGGCGTGGCGCGGTCTCGGCGGAGGAGGGTGCGGCGGCGGGCTGATCTTCGCGCGCCTTGGCGGCGGCCAGCACATCTTCCTTGGTCAGGCGCCCATCCTTGCCCGTGCCCTTCACGGTGGAAGGATCGATCCCATGCTCCAGCACTGCGCGGCGCACGGCCGGCGAAAGGGTGAGCGAACCGTCGGAGGATTCCCCCTCAGGCGCGGCAGCGGGCGGCGAAGCGGGGGCCCCGCTCGCGGCGGCGGCAAGGGGGGCGGACTTCCCTTCCGCTTCCGTGACCGGAGTGGGGCCGGCCACCGCCACATCGGATTCGATGATCGCGATCACCGCGCCGACCTCGACCGTGTCGCCGACCTTGACCTTCTGTTCGCCCATGACGCCGGCGACGGGGGAGGGGACCTCCACGGCGACCTTGTCGGTCTCCAGGCTGGCGATCGGCTCGTCGAGCTTCACCGGATCGCCCGGCTGCTTCAGCCATTCGCCGATCGTGGCTTCGGCAACCGATTCACCGAGAGTGGGAACTTTGACTTCGCTGGACATGGGTCTCTTCCCTGCGGTCAGGATTTCTTGGAGAGCGCGGCGGTGGCGCCGGCAAGGCCGAGCGCATGGGCGACCAGCCCTTCCTGCTCCGCCTTGTGACGCGCGGCAAAGCCGGTGGCGGGCGATGCGGCCGCCTCACGCCCGGCATAGCACGGCCGCATGCCCTGCTTGCCGGCGTCGGACAGCGCCTGCTCGATCTGGCTTTCGACGAAGAACCATGCGCCGTTGTTCCGGGGCTCCTCCTGGCACCAGACGACCGTTTCGAGATTGGTCATCCGCGCCAGGCGCTTGGCGAGCGGATCGCCCGGGAAGGGGTAGAGCTGCTCGATACGGACGATCGAGACGTCTTCCAGCCCTTCCTCGTTGCGCTTCTCGATCAGGTCGTAGGCGACCTTGCCCGAACAGAGCACCAGGCGGCGAACATTCTCCTCCGCGATCTCCTTCGTGTCGCTCACGATGCGGCGGAAGTGGCTTTCCTCGAGGAACTCGTTGGCGGTCGACTTGGCGAGCGGATGGCGCAGCAGCGACTTGGGCGTCATGATGACCAGCGGCTTGCGGAACGGCCGCAGCATCTGCCGCCGCAGGACGTGGAAGTAGTTCGCCGGAACGGTGATGTTGCAGACCTGGATGTTGTCGTTCGCGCAGAGCTGCAGGAAGCGCTCGAGCCGGGCGGAGCTGTGTTCCGGCCCCTGGCCCTCGAAGCCATGCGGCAGCAGCAGCACAAGGCCGTTGGCACGCAGCCATTTCACCTCGCTCGCCGCGATATACTGATCGATGATGATCTGCGCGCCATTGGCGAAATCGCCGAACTGCGCTTCCCACAGCACCAGCGTCTTGGGATCGGCGGAAGCGAAGCCGTATTCGAAACCGAGCACGCCATATTCGGAGAGCGGGGAATCATAGACCTCGAACTTGCCATGGGGCAGTTCGCAGAGCGGGATATATTTGCGCTCGCTCGTCTGATCGATCCAGGTGGCGTGGCGTTGGCTGAAAGTGCCGCGGCTCGAATCCTGGCCGGAGAGGCGCACGCCGAAGCCTTCCATCATCAGGCTGCCGAAGGCGAGCGCTTCCGCGGTCGCCCAGTCGAAGCCGGCGCCGTCGGCGAACATCTGGCGCTTGGCATCGATCACACGGGCCAGCGTCTTGTGGATATTGAGATCCTCGGGGACAGTGGTGAGCGTGCGGCCGAGGCTCTCGAACAGCTTCTGCTCGATCGCGGTGTCGACATTGCGGCGCGCGGTCTCTGGATCGGCGGGCTTGTGCAGCCCGCTCCAGCGGCCGGCGAACCAGTCGGCTTCGTTGGGCCGATAGCTCCTGCCCGCCTCGAACTCGTCTTCCAGCAGCGCGACGAACTCGTCCGCCATCTGGCCCGCATCGCCCTGGCCGATCACGCCCTGATCGATCAGCCGGCCGGCATAGATCTCGCTGACCAGCGCGTGCTTGCGGATGCGGTCATACATCAGGGGCTGGGTGAAGCTCGGTTCGTCGCCCTCATTGTGGCCGAAGCGGCGATAGCACCACATGTCGATCACGATGTCGCGCTTGAAGCGCTGGCGATATTCGATCGCAAGCTTGCAGCAGAAGGTCACCGCTTCCGGATCGTCGCCGTTCACATGCAGGATCGGCGCCTGGACGCCCTTGGCAACGTCGGAGGGATAGGGGCTCGACCGCGCGAATATCGGGCTGGTGGTGAAGCCGATCTGATTGTTGATCACGAAGTGGATGCAGCCGCCGGTATTGTATCCGCGCACGCCCGACATGCCGAAGCATTCCCACACGATGCCCTGGCCAGCGAAGGCCGCATCGCCGTGGATCAGCACCGGCAGCACCTGCTCGTGCTTGTCGAGATCCTCGCGGAAGGCCTGCTGGGCGCGGACCTTGCCGAGCACCACCGGGTCCACCGTCTCGAGATGGCTGGGATTGGGGACCAGGGACATGTGGACCTTGATCCCGTCGAACTCGCGGTCGGTGCTGGTGCCGAGGTGATACTTCACGTCGCCCGATCCGCCCACATCGTCCGGATTGGCGCTGCCCCCGGAAAATTCGTGGAAGATCACGCGATAGGGCTTGGCCATCACATTGGCGAGGATGTTCAGGCGGCCGCGATGGGCCATGCCGTACACGATCTCGCGCACGCCCATGGCGCCGCCATATTTGATGATCGCCTCCAGCGCGGGGATCATGCTTTCGCCGCCGTCCAGCCCGAAGCGCTTCGTGCCGACATATTTGCGGGCGAGGAATTTCTCGTACTGTTCCCCCCGGATCACGGCGGCGAGGATCGCCTTCTTGCCGAGCTGGGTGAACTCGATCTCCTTGTCCTTGCCCTCCATGCGCTCCTGCAGGAAGCGACGCTCCTCCGTATCGGAGATATGCATGTATTCGAGGCCGACCGGGCCACAGTAATTGCGGCGGAGGATATCGACGATCTCGCGCACGGTCGTCCATTCCAGCCCGAGCGCGCCGCCGACATAGACCGGGCGGTCGAGCGCTTCGCCGCTGAAGCCGTGATATTCGGGGGTGAGGTCCGCCGGCAGCTCGCGCTGACTGATGCCCAGCGGATCGAGATCGGCGGCGAGGTGCCCGCGCACGCGATAGGTGCGGATCAGCATCATGGCGCGGATCGAATCCCCGGCGGCCTGCTCGATCGCGCGTTCGTCCAGCTTGGCGCCGGCGCCCGGGGCGGCCTGCTTGATCGCGATCTTCATCGCCGTGGGATCGAGCGCCTGGGTCAGGTCGTCACCGGCGGCGCCGTCGAGGATCGGCCACTTGGCCTTCTGCCAGCTCGGGCCCGGTTGCGGCCCTTCCTGTGCGCCGTCGGGAAGAAAATCGTGCAGTTCGTTGCCCATTTGGCTCACCATTCTAGAGCCCCCGCCGAGGCGGGGGAGCCCTGTTTACGCCAGTTCCTTCAGCAGCGCATCCAGCGTGGTGCCGAGCTCGCTGGGCGAGGGGGAAACGCGGATGCCCGCTTCCTCCATCGCGGCGATCTTGTCTTCCGCGCCGCCCTGGCCGCCCGAGACGATCGCGCCCGCATGGCCCATGCGCCGCCCCGGAGGAGCCGTGCGCCCGGCAATGAAGCCGACCATCGGCTTCTTGCGGCCGCGCTTCGCTTCGTCCTTGAGAAATTGCGCCGCTTCCTCCTCGGCGCTGCCGCCGATCTCGCCGATCATGATGATCGACTTCGTCTCGTCATCAGCGAGGAACAGCTCCAGCACATCGATGAAGTTTGTGCCGTTCACCGGATCGCCGCCGATGCCCACCGCCGTGGTCTGGCCGAGGCCGACCATGGTCGTCTGGTGCACGGCCTCGTAGGTCAGCGTGCCTGAACGGCTGACAACGCCGACCGATCCCTGCTTGAAGATCGAGCCGGGCATGATGCCGATCTTGCATTCCCCGGGGGTCAGGACGCCGGGGCAATTGGGCCCGATCAGCCGCGACCTGGAGCCCGAAAGGGCGCGCTTCACCCGTACCATGTCCAGCACCGGGATGCCTTCGGTGATGGCGACGATCAGCTCGATCTCCGCATCGATCGCCTCGAGGATCGAATCCGCGGCGAAGGGCGGCGGAACATAGACGACCGAAGCGGTTGCCCCCGTGGCCCGCTTCGCCTCCGCCACCGTATCATAGACCGGGATGCCGATATGGGTGGTGCCGCCCTTGCCGGGCGTGACACCCGCGACCATCTGCGTGCCGTAAGCCACGGCCTGCTCTGTGTGAAACGTCCCGGTGGCACCGGTCATCCCCTGGGTGATGACCTTGGTGTTCTTGTCGACGAGGATGCTCATAGATCGGAAAACTCCACGGCGGAGGCGGTAAGAACAAGGCCGGAAAGCGGGATTCCGGCAAGCGGTTCGGGAAGCGCGGCGCCCTGTGGCACGAAGCTGGCTTCCATTTCCATGTGTCCGGGCTTGAGGCCCGGATTCCAGACATATTTCACGCCGCCCGGAATGCCGAGAGCGGCGGATTCGGGATCGCGTGCAGCCCATGCGCGCAGATCTTCCGCGTCGATCGGGGCCGGAGCGTCCAGATCGTAGAGCCGACAGCCATGGGACGAGACCTGGGGATCGCGCACGCCGGAAATGACCAGGAACAGCTCGCGCCCAGCCACGTCCCGCCGCCAGACCCCGCCGTCGATCGTCTCGACCGCCGGGGCTGCCTGAGCCATCATTCCCGCGCCCAAGGAGACGATCCGCCCGATGGCGCTCGCCGCGTCGGGCTCGAACTCCTTCCATCCTGCCGCCCGGGCAGAGGCCCGCGCCACCTCTACATCCTCGATGCCCGAGCAGGCTGTGGCGAAGGCGGCCAGCACCGCGCGTGCCGGATAAGGCTCCGGCTCTGCGGGCTCTTCGCCGGCCGCCTGAGCGGCCAGGGCAAGGATGGCGGCAGGAAGGATCAAGCGACGCTCAGCCCAGCGAGCCGTCGATGCCCTTGCAGGCTTCGAGCAGTTCCTTCACCGCGTCGACGCTGACCTGGAGATTAGCCTTGGCTTCATCATCCAGCTCGATCTCGACCACCTGCTCGATACCGCCCTGGCCGATGATCGCCGGCACGCCGACATAGAGATCGTCCACGCCATACTGGCCGGTGAGGTGCGCTGCGCAGGGCAGCAGGCGCTTCTGGTCGTACAGGTAGGATTCGGCCATCGCGATGGCGCTGGTGGCCGGGGCATAGAAGGCCGAGCCGGTCTTGAGCAGGCCGACGATCTCGCCGCCGCCCGAGCGCGTGCGCTGCACGATCGCATCGATCCGTTCCTGGGTCGAGCGGCCCTGCTTGATGAGGTCGGGGACGGGAATGCCCGCCACCGTGGAATATTGCACCACGGGGACCATGGTGTCGCCATGGCCGCCGAGCACGAAGCTGTTCACTTCCTTGACCGAAACCTGGAACTCCTCGGCCAGGAAGTGGCTGAAGCGCGCACTGTCGAGCACGCCGGCCATGCCGACCACCTTGTTGTGGGGCAGGCCGGAGAATTCGCGCAATGCCCACACCATCGCGTCCAGCGGATTGGTGATGCAGATCACGAAGGCGTCGGGCGCATTGGCGGCGATGCCTTCGCCCACGGCCTTCATCACCTTGAGATTGATGCCGAGCAGGTCGTCGCGGCTCATGCCCGGCTTGCGCGCCACCCCGGCGGTGACGATGATCACGTCCGAGCCCGCGATGTCGGCATAGTCATTCGTGCCGATGATCTTCGCGTCGAACCCTTCGACCGGGCCGCACTGGCTGAGGTCGAGCGCCTTGCCCTGGGGCACGCCTTCGACCACGTCGAACAGGACGATGTCGCCCAGCCCCTTCAGGGCGGCGAGATGAGCCAGGGTGCCGCCGATATTGCCGGCGCCGATAAGGGCGATTTTCTTGCGGGCCATGATGCGATGCATATCCTTCGCTGGGCGCGGGAGCGTGGCACGAAAGCGGCGCTTTCCCCGCATCCCGCGAGAAGGAAGGCGCCCGGCTTCGTTTCCGCCCCTAAGCCCCGGTTTCCTACATTGCAACCGCGAAAAAGCCTTGTTCGCCGACTATTTATGATATCAGTTTTCAATAGCAATAAGGGCGCCGTGCGATCTCCGATTGGAGACGAAAGGGCAGGCCCGGCCAAGCAGCCAGAAGCGCTTCGCCCTCAGCTGGCCATGCGGATCGGGCGATCCTTCTGGCGCTCCTGCGCGAGCAGGGTGGCGGCGAGATAATCGGGCACGGCGCGGCTGAAATAATAGCCCTGACCCAAGGTGCAGCCCGCCTCGCGCACCGAACGGACCTGCTCGATCGTTTCGAGCCCTTCGGCCACGATCTCCATTTCGAGCTGTGCTCCGAGCTCCGCCACCGCGCGGATGATCGCGTCGCTCTTGCGCCCCGCATTGGGGCCGGACACGAAGCTGCGGTCCACCTTGATCTTCTTGAAGGGGAACTTGTTGATGTAACCGAGCGAGGAATAGCCGGTGCCGAAATCGTCCAGCGCGAACCGCACGCCTTCCTCGCCCAACTGCTCGATGAAGCGGGTGGTGTGGCGGTTGTCTTCGAGGAACAGGCTTTCCGTGACCTCGAGCTCGAGCCGCGAGGGATCGAGCTTCGCTTCGCGCAGGGCGTTGAGGATGCCGAGGGCGGAACCCGGCGCCTTGATCTGGAGCGGCGAGAGGTTGACCGCGATGGTCACGTCGTCCGGCCATTGGGCAGCCGCCTTGGCGGCCTGCGCGGTGATCCAGTTGCCCAGCGTGATGATCACGCCGGTTTCTTCCGCGACGGGGATGAACTCGTCGGGCCGCATCTCGCCCTTCTCGGGGTGGAACCAGCGCACCAGTGCCTCGAAGGTGCGGATGCGGCCGGTTTCGAGATCGACGATCGGCTGGAAGAAGATCGACAGCTCGTCGCGCTGGAGCGCGGCGCGAAGCTCGGCCTCGATCTCCTTGCGGCGCATGAGGTCGCGCGTCATCGATGCATCGAAGAAGCTGATCTGGTTCCGCCCGTTCACCTTGGCATGGTAGAGCGCCAGGTCCGCGCTCTGCATCACGGTGTCGAGGTCGACGCCATCGTCCGGCATCAGCCCGACGCCCATGGAAGTGCCGATCTCCATCCGCTCTCCGTCGATCCGGAACGGGCGGGAAATATCCTCCTGGATGCGGCTGGCGAGCGTTTCGGCCTCGCCGCGCGAGGTCACCTCGCATGCGATGATGAACTCGTCGCCGCCGAACCGCGCCACGGTGGCGCCTTCGGGTGCCGTTTCGCGCAGCCGGCGGGCCACTTCGGTCAGCACCCGATCGCCCACCGGATGGCCCAGCGTGTCGTTCACTTCCTTGAACTTGTCGAGATCGAGCCAGAACAGCGCGAGCTTTTCATTGTCGCGCATGGTCATCAGCTTCTCGACCATCTCGTGGTTGAGGCCGGCGCGGTTGGACAGGCCAGTGACCACGTCGGTTCGCGCGAGATCGCGCATCTTGTCCGCCATCTTCTGGCTGGTTTCCGCGGCCGCGACCGATTCCCGCAGCACGTCGAACACGTTGAGGGTGATCGACATCATGGCCGGCAGCAGCAGCGCGGTTGTGACGGCGATGATCAGATGCACGAGGTCGGCCTTCAGCGCGCAGACGATGATGACCGGCGCGAGGGAGAGGAACAACTGGCCGATTGCGATCATCGGCCGCCCGGCATTGCGGGCCGAGATGCCGGTGCCATAGGCGATGGCGTAGCTGACCATCAGCAATTGCAGCGGGGGATCGAGGCTGAAGCCGATCGTGGCGGCCGCCATCAGCCCGACGAGGAAGGCGAAGCTGAATGCGCCGGCCTCGTAGATCGTCTCGAGATAGCGGGCATCGCGCTGCTCGCTTTCGGGGCCGAGTCGCGTGCCGGTGACGACGCGTATCAGCGCGACCACGGTAAGCAGGATGCTGGTGCCGATGACGATCGGATTGCCGGAAACATACGCGACGACGCCGCTGGCGGCCGAGCCGCACAGCGCGCCGATGGCGAGGCTGGCCGGCTGGCCGTAAAGCGACCTGACCAGCTTGCGACGGACACGATCGTCCAGCGCGTCACCGGCCTTCATTCCCGCTAGAATGTCACGGACATTCCGAATGAATCATCTCCTGCTCGCCACCTCCCCGGAATAGCGGCAAGAGGTCACCGACTGGTTAAAGGAGCTCTTACCATTTTTTCTTGTTGGATTACTGTGGCTTAGCATCCTTCCGGTGCTCGCTCTCGCGCACCAGCCGGGCCGCCGTCCGGCGATCGAGCGTCCGGCAGACGCTCAGCCACCAGCGATAGGTCTCGCGGTCCCCCGCGAAAAAGGCACGCTCCGCCTCGCGGCGGGCATGGGCCGCAGCACCGATGCCGTGCTGGGCGAAGTAGCGCAGTGCGGTATGGAGGAAGCGGTCATCCATTGTCCTGCCGGCGCCCGGATTGTCGTTCGCCGGGTGTGCGACCGCGGCCCGCGCCTGGGCGGGGCTGAGCTGGGGGCGCATGCGGCTCGCGGCAGCGGCGAAATGGATCGGCATGGGTCGGGTTTCTGCTCGTCTTCCGGCGCGGGATTCGCGCCACGGACCGGCACTAGCGGATCAAGTTGAAGCGTTGGTTTGAGCACATGGTTTCGAGAAACCCGCCTGCCGTTAACGATTTCCCGCTCTCGCCCCGGTCAGGGCTGGGCGATCCATTGCCCGCTCTGGGCATATTCCGGCTTGATCCCGCCCGACGCGGGCAGGAGGGCGCCTGAATAGAGCGCCTCTCCGCCCCGGGCCTGGACTTCGGCGGAATAGGCCGGCTTCGGCGCGGAGGGCGCATAGCTGGCGTCGTGAAGCTGCGCGTCGCCTGCCTGCCGCGCCGCGGCGAGCGAGGCCTCATAGGCGCGCGCCAGCTCGATCGGGTCCGCGCCGGCGGCTTCGTCCACCGTGTTGCGCGCATGGCGCACCGGCAGCGGCTCGCCTCCGGAATAGGCGAAGCGGAATGCGGCAGGCAGGCCCGCCTCGCCGCGCCAGCGATAGAAGCGGTGCGCGCCGATCGTGCCGACATGGGTGAGGCTGTCCGCCCAATAGGGATGGATCTGCACCGTATGATAATGCGTAGCCAGGCCCACCGGCGCATAGACCGCGCCCGAAAGCGCGGCCATCGCCACCCGCTGCGCCCGTTCCCAGAACTTGCGGGAAGGGGCACGCGCCAGCGATCCGTCGCAAGTGAAGCTGAACTGGCAACCGGTGCTGCGCTCCGACCCCTGGAACACCACGCCGCAGACCGTATTCGGATAGGCCGGATGCGCCACCCGGTTCAGCACCACCTGGGCCACGGCGCGCTGGCCGGCATCGGCTTCGGTCGCCGCCTCGTAATAGATCGCCATGGTCATGCATTGCAGGGCGCGGGCCCGGTCGGTCGTGCTTCCGCCCAGCACGAAGGGCCGGGCGGAAGCGCCGCCCAGCTCGTCGACAGCGGGCGCCGGCTCCGCGTCCGAATGGATCTGCGATCCGGCGGGCAGGGGCATATAGGGCTCGTCGGCCAGATAGTAGAAGGCCGAGCCGGGGAAGCTTTCGCCCCGCGTCTCGAAGCCCATCGGCATGGCTGCTTCGGCCCGCGCTTCTTCGAACGGAGGGAAGCCGTGCCATTGGGCCGGGGCGGCGAAGGCGGGAACGGCGATCGCCACCGCCAGCGCCGCAAGCCTGCGCCCGTGATGCCTCACCTGCTGGAACAAGCCGCGACGGGCGCCGAATCCCCGCGCGTCGCGCGGGAAACGTGCCACGAAGTCGCGATGGTGCGGCTCGGCAAAAGAGGCGACATTCGGTTGCAAATCGGGCCTTTCGAAAGGGCAGGGCAAATCGCGCTGCGCGCGTATCGCCAAATGCTGCGCCGCACAGCAGGCGATTTGCGACTGTTTCGAAGCGGCACACTGGGTGCGTGTGAAGGTTAACGCCGCGTCTGGGGCGAGGACTCCTTTCTGCAGCCCCCCTGAACCCTGTCTGTGTCGAGCGCGGCCATCCCTCGTCATGCCAGCGCAAGCTGGCATCTTGTTGCGCGCCCCTGCGCCTTCCTCTTCGTCATTGCGAGCGTAGCGAAGCAATCCAGGGCCGTTGCGTGCGCCCTGGGCCCTGGATTGCCGCAGGACCTTCGGTCCCTCGCAATGACGAAGGAAGGTGGTGACGGTGGAAGTCGTCTCTCGCGTGAGCCCGGGACATGCATCCTCATCCGGCGGCGAACCCGGACCTCTTGCCATGGGGGGAATGATCGCGCGGCCGGCGCGGCGTCAGGAGGCACGAGCCGGGACGGGCGGAGGGCTTGCCTGCAGGGGCGTCACTCCCGCACCCGCAGCGCCCATCCGCAGCGCTGCGGCGGGTCCT
>Ga0164243_10000804_pt1 | contig 54844 bp, 46 predicted proteins | sample OricompcompostOP_FD_108781 | JGI IMG/M metagenome (GOLD analysis project Ga0164243, IMG submission 108781) | Organic Plus compost microbial communities from Emeryville, California, USA - Original compost - Organic plus compost (OP) | ecosystem: Engineered > Solid waste > Mixed feedstock >... | reverse complement strand
TCGTCTGCGCCAGATTTGCTGGCGTTGTAGGTCAGCGCGACCGTCGCGCCATCCTTTGCAAGACGTTCGGCGATGGCGCGGCCAATTCCCCGCGATGCGCCGGTAACGAGAGCCGTTTTTCCTTTGAGAGATTGTTCCATTCTATTTTCCCTGCGTGGATGTGCATATGGTCGGATCATGGGAAGTGCCCGGCCGGACATGGCGCGGTTGGTGTTGCACGGAAGCTGGGGGAGTGCTTACGTGAGGACAAGTATGCACCTTTTGGTAAGTATGAAAAAATGACCACGTGTTCTCAAAAGTGCGGTGTCGGCTACTCCTACGGGCTCGCCGCCGTGCTCCGCATCATCTCGGGCAAGTGGAAGCCGCTGATCCTGTACTTCCTGCTCGACGGACCGAAGCGCTACGGCGAACTCAAGCGCACGATCCAGGGGGTCAGCGACAAGGTGCTGATCCAGCAATTGAAGGAATTGGAGGCCGATCGCGTGCTAGCGCGGACCGACTACAAGGAGGTGCCGCCGCGTGTGGACTACGCGCTGACCCCGTTCGGCCGCAGCCTGGCCGATGCGATCGTCCCGCTGTGCACCTGGGGAACCGAGCACATGGCGGAAATGGCGAGCATCTTCGCCGAGCGCGACGCTCTGCCCTAGGAAGTTCCGAAGCCCGAACAACCATCGCCGTGGTTGCAAAACGACTGTCCGCTCCTGGCCCAAGAGCCGACTTATTCCCTGGCGTTCCCCCCCCCCGCTCGGTCCGCAAGCACCGACGCGAGCGCCGAAAGGCTGCCTATAAAAATAGATCGCAGCGTTTTGGCGCCCGCGTTCCCGCGTTAGTTCGCGCCGGCGACTCCCCTACGGGGAGCCGGCCGCCGGCGCGAGGTATGTGTATTTTGAGAGGGATGGTGCGTGGCTGCGGCGCTGAGCCGCTCAGTCGGACGCGAGGAACGGGATATCTGCGGCCTTGATGCAGACGGTGCCGTCTGTCTCGATGTAGCCCTTGTCATATTTTTCGCTGGCGATGGACTCGAAGCGCCGCCGGTACTCCTTGAAGCGACGCACGTAGGAGTAGTCGTCCGGCCAGATGTCATCGACGTCGTCGAGCGCCGCGTGAGAGACGACGATGTTCACACGCTTCTCTCCGTCGCTCATGACGAAACGGACAATTCCACGATTGGTATCCTGGACAGCAGGTATCGCAGCCGGCATCAGCGGCATATGCGTCCCCCTTCGTTGATGATTGCTCTTCCCCCGCAATGCTCAACGCGTGCAACCGCATGGTTAAGATGCGGTGAGAATGCGCAAAAATGATGTCAGCGGCGAAAGAAAGCGTGATGCGCCGCAAGGCAGGCGCAAAAGGCCGCGGGCGCTAGCGGTAGAGATCGGCGCGGGTCAGCGGGATGGCCGGCGGGCGCTTGGCGCTCTTGGAGACCAGAGTCTGGAAGATGCGCAGCGTGCCGCGCGAGAAGGCCAGCGACACGCCGGCCAGGTAGGCGACCCAGATGCGGTACTTCTCCTCGCTGACGTAGCGAAGCGCCTCCTCGCGACGGGCCGTCAGACGCTCGCACCACAGCTTGCAGGTGCGCGCATAGTGGAGCCGCCAGGCCTCGACATCCTGGACCTCGAAGCCGGCGCGCTCCATGGCGAAGATGGAATGGCCGATGTCGTCGAGCTCGCCGCCGGGAAAGATGTACTTGGCGATCGCTTTCTGCTCGGGGCGCAGGCGGCGCTTGAACCAGCCCTGCTTGGGTGCGCGCCGCGAGATGGCGTGGTTGAGGAAAAGGCCGTCTTGCGCCAGCAGCTCGTTCATCTTCGCCATGTAGCCGGGAATGTTCTTGAGCCCGATGTGCTCGTACATGCCGATCGAGGCGATCTTGTCGAACTGTCCCGTCATCATCGAGTAGTCCTTCAGCTCGACGGTGACCTTGTCCTCGAGACCGAGGCGCTTGATCTTCTCCTTGGCGAAGTCAAGCTGCTCCTGCGACAGGGTAATGCCGTGCGCGGTGACGCCGTAAGTCTTAGCTGCATGGCAGATGAGCCCGCCCCAACCGCAGCCGATGTCAAGCAAGCGATCGCCTGGCTTCAGGCGCAACTTGCGGCAGATCATCTCCAGCTTGTCGCGCTGCGCCTGCGCGATGTCGTTGTTCCAGTCGGTATAGTAGGCGCAGGAGTAGACCATCTCCGGATCAAGAAAGAGCGCGTAGAAGTCGTTCGACAGGTCGTAGTGAAACTGGATGTAGTCCTTGTTGTCGGCGACCTTGCGCTTCCTGCCGGTGATCTCGCCGGCAAAGCCATGGTCGTCGGCGACGTCCTGCGAGCGTGCGAGGAGGAAGGGTGAGAGCTGGCCGAGAAGCTTCAGCGCGTCGCGGCCCTTCAGCTTCACCGAGCGGCCACCCTTGTTGAGCTGCGCGCCGAGGTCGATGAGCGTGCCGCCGGAAAAGTCGATACCCTTGTCGACGTAGTGGCGGATGAAGTTGTCGAGCGTCGGCCAGCGCAGCAGCGAGCCGATGACGCCGGCATCGGCGATGGCAATCTCGAACGGGCCGGTGACGTTCTTGCCCAGCGGCGTCAGCGAGCCATCCCACAGCCGCAACGAGGCGTTGAGGTTGAGCTTGTCGCCGAGGTCGCGAGCCAATGCCTTGGCCGCCGCAAGCTGCTTCTCCGCCTTGCCGCCCTTGTCGTTCGCCATGCCGGATGCCGTGCCCCGCGTTGCTGATGGTCCGCGGTGCTCGCATACCTTCCCGCCGGTGTCGAGGGGCTTCAGCCGGTGCCCGATTTTGGATGTCATCCCGGCATTTATTGCCGGGGTCCAGCTCACAATACCTGGAGTGCGCGCCGATAGATGGTCCCCGGGGACGAAGCCCCGGGATGACAGGCGGGGCGCCTAGGCAGCCTGGTGGAGCTCGGCGGCGTCCTTCGATTCGAGGATGGCGGCGACACCCATGCCGCCTGCGGTGCAGATGGAAATGAGCCCGCGGCCGTGATGCTCTGACAACAGCTTGGCGAGGTTGGCGATGATGCGTGCACCTGTTGCGGCGAAGGGATGGCCGATGGCGATGGAAGAGCCGCGCACGTTGAGCTTGGCGCGGTCGATGGTTCCCATGGGCTCTGCGCGGCCGAGGATCTCCTTGCAGTAGACCGGGTCCTCCCAGGCCTTCAGCGTCGCCAGCACCTGGGCGGCAAAGGCCTCGTGGATCTCGTAGAAGTCGAAGTCCTGCAGCTTGAGGCCGGCGCGCTCCAGCATCTTCGATACAGCGATGGTCGGTGCCATGAGCAGCCCGTCGCCGCCGACGAAGTCGTTGGCCGCCGTCTGCGAGTAGGTGATGTAGGCCTGCACCGGAAGGCCATGCTTCGTTGCCCAATCCTCGGAGGCGAGCAGCACCGCGGCGGCGCCGTCGGTGAGCGGGGTCGAGTTGGCCGCGGTGAGCGTGCCCCGCTCCGACTTGTCGAACGCCGTCTTGAGCGTGGCCAGCTTCTCGGCTGTTGCATCTGCGCGGATGTTGTTGTCGCGGAAGACGCCAGCGAACGGCGTCACGAGATCGTCCATGTCGCCAGTGCGGTAGGCCTCGGCTGCTTTGCGATGGCTCTCGAGGGCAAAAGCATCCTGCTCCGCGCGGGTGATGTCCCACTCCTGCGCCATGAGCTCGGCGTGCTCGCCCATGGAGAGGCCGGTGCGCGGCTCGGCGTTCGCGGGTGCGTTGGGGACCAGCTCGCCCGGCGAGAAACCCTTGAACAGCTTCAGCTTGTCGAGGAACGTCTTCTGCTGGCTCAGCTTGACCAGGCGCTGCGCAAGCTTCTTCGATACGACGATGGGCGCATCGGACGTGGTGTCGGATCCGACGGCGATGGCGCAATCGATATCGCCGATGGCGATCTTGGCGGCGCTGCCGAGGGCACCCTGCAGGCTGGTCCCGCAGGCCTGGGTCATGGTGATGCCGGGCGTCGAAGGCGCGAGCCGGGTGCCCAGCACCGCTTCGCGCGTCAGGTTGAAATCCTTCGAGTGGGTGATGACGGCGCCGCCGACGACCTCATCGATGTGCTGGCCCTTCAAGTTGTAGCGGTCGACGAGAGCGTTGAGCGCTCCTGTCATCAGATCGAGGTTGGAGAGGTCGGCATAGAAGGTGTTGGAGCGGCAGAAGGGAATGCGCGCTCCACCGATCACCGCGACGCGTCTCAGGAACCGTTGCATCTCGACCTGCCTCTTGCTTGTTACTCTGCCGCTGCGGCTTGGGCGGGGGCAGCGGGGCTCTGGGCCGCCTTGTAGTGCAGAGGTCCGCCGCGGAATGGAGCAAAGCCGGTGCCGAAGATGACGCCGGCGTCGACAAGGTCGGCGTTCTCGACGATCCCCGCGTCGACGCATTTCTGCGCCTCGGCGATCAGCGGCTCGACGAGGTCGCGGCCGAGCTGCTCCATCTCGGCCTTGTCGAACACGCGGCTCGTCTTCTGCGGCTTGCCGTCTTTCCAGACGTAGAAACCCTCGCCGGTCTTCTTGCCGAGCTTGCCCTCGGAGACGAGCCTGTCGAGCTTAGAGCCTTGCGAGGAGAACTTGAGGATTCTTGCGACGTGCGCGCAAACGTCGAGGCCGACTGTATCAGCCAGTTCGATGGGTCCCATCGGCATGCCGAAGGTGCGCGCGGCCTCGTCGATGCGCTCCTTGTCCTCGCCGTGCTCGAGTCGTTGCATGGCGCCGAACATGTACGGCGTCAGCACGCGATTGACGAGGAAGCCCGGAACGCTCTTGGTTATGAGCGGGAACTTGTCGATGGCGGTGACGAAGGCGGCGCCGCGCGCGATGTCATCCTCGCGACTTTGCCCCCCGCGCACCACCTCGACCAGCGGCATCAACGCCACCGGATTGAAGAAGTGCAGACCAATGAGGCGCCCCGGATCGGCGAGGCCGGCGGCGATGTCTTCGATCTGCAGCGAGGAGGTGTTGGTCGCCAGCACGGCGCCAGCCTTCAGCTTGCTCTCAACCTCGGACAGAACCTTGCGCTTCACGTCGAGGTTCTCGACGATGGCCTCGATGACGACGTCGGCGCGCGCAATGCCATCGCCGCTCGGATCGGAGATCAAACGCGCCTTGGCGGCGTCGCGCTGTGCCTTGGTCTTGAATTTGCGCGCGAACAGCTTGCCCTGCGCGGCAATGCCCTTGCCGATCTGCTCGGGCGAGACATCCTGCAGCGTCACCTCCATGCCGCACGCAACGCACCAGCCGGCGATGTCAGCGCCCATGGTGCCGGCGCCGATGACGTGTGCGCGCTGTGGACGCCAGGCGAGCTTCTTGGGTGCCTGGCCCTTCAAGAGCTCGGACAGCCAGAACACGCGGCGCAGGTTGCGCGACTGCTCCGAAACCATGAGTGGGGCGAAGGCGCGCGTCTCAGCGGCCTTCATCGCCTCGTCGTTGCCGCCATAGCGCTCGTAGAGGTCGATAAGGCTGTAGGGTGCCGGGTAGTGGTCCCCACGCGCCTTCTTCGACACCTCGGCGCGCATGCGCCTGGCGAGCAGCTCGCGCGCAGGCCACTTGTCGAGCAGTCGTTTCAGGAAACCTGCTGGTTTGGACTTGCGATGGCGCAGAACCGCCTTGCGCGCGGCCCAGGGCAGCGCGCCACGGCTGTCGACGAGCTGATCGACGAGGCCCATGGCACGAGCGGCCGAGGCCGACAGCATCTTGCCCGTGAGCATCGCCTGCATGGCGGCGGGCGCGCCGGCCTGACGGATCGCGCGCGCGGTGCCGTTGAAGCCGGGGAAGATGCCAAGCTTCACCTCGGGGAAGCCGAGCTTGGTTCCGGCATCGCGCGTCGCGATGCGATAGTGGCAGGCGAGGGCGAGTTCGAGGCCGCCGCCGAGGCAGAACCCGTTGATGGCGCAGACGACCGGAATGGGCAGCGTCTCGATGCGATCGAACAGTGCCGTCACGGGGCGCAGCTTGTCGAGGACATCCGTCTCGGTCTGCAGATCGGCGAATTCGCGGATGTCCGCGCCAACGATGAAGCCGCGCTCCTTGGCCGAGATAATGACGAGGCCGCGCACTTGCTTGTCACGCGCGCGCTTCTCCACTGCCGCGACGATCTCGGCAAGCTCCTCCAGCGGTCGGCGGCCGAGCGCGTTCTGACTCTCGCCCTCGCGGTCGAACTCGGCCCAGGCGATACCCCACTGGTCGATCGACAGACGCCAGTCCTTGAGGTCAGGCAACGGGCGGGATACGGCCTTGAACATCGCAACTCCTCTCGCGGCGGGTCCGGCGCGCCGAGCGGCCGGCTCCCTGGCGATCAAGTCCTACTCGGCAGCAGCGGTTCCGATGCCGCGCGAATTATGGCCAGCCGCGCCTGGGCTTGTTCGATAGTTGGGCTTCAGCGCAGCAGCGTCGAAGTGATCCACGGCGATGACGCGCGCGGTGAGCGCTTCGACCTCGCGAAGCTGCTGGCCCTCGCTCTCGGTCACGACACCCTTCTCGATCGCCTCGCCGATCCAGTCGATGCCATGGTAGCGGCGCACCGTGCCGGCGCGGATGGCACGCTCGAGCTTCTTCTCCGCCTCCTCGGCGGCGACCGCTTTCTTCAGCGCAACCTCGAGCAAGCCCGTCGGATCGTCGATGTCCTTCGATACATAGATGTAGCGGGTCAACCGGTCGCGCACCTCGGGTGCGTCGAGCGCCAGCTTGACGGCGCGGTGGCCGAGTATGTCTGGTGCCGGGCGATAGGGGCTGCCGAGCGGGAAAGCGATGATGCGCATTGCCCAGCGTGCTGCGGGAATCGGGAAATTGTCGATGACGCCGCGCAGCGCCTCCTGGAAACGATAGAGGCCGTTCATAGCGGCGAGGTCGACGAAGGTCCGGTCGCTCGACAGCCGTCCGTCATCCTCGTAGCGTTTCAGGACGCAGGCGAGAATGTAGAGTTCGGCGAGCGCGTCGGCGAGACGGCCGGAAAGCTTCTGCTTGGTCTTCAGGCTGCCGCCCAGCGTCGCAACCGTGAGATCGGCCACGAAGGCGAAGCTGCGCGAGCAACGCGCGAGCTGACGATACCAGTTCGCCGTGTCGAAAGACTTCTCCGGGGCGGACGCGAACAGCGCGCCGGTGACGTTGTGGAAGAAGGCACCGCATGCATTCGAGACCGAGAAAGCGACGTGCTCCCCGAAAGCGCGATCGAAGGCGTCGAGGCTGCGTGTGCGGTCGGGATCCTGCGCGGCCTTGATCTCGCGGTAGAGGTAGGGGTGCGAGCGCAGCGCGCCCTGCGCGAAGGTGATGAGGCCACGCGTCAGGATATTGGCGCCCTCGACCGTGATGCCGATGGGCATCATCTGGTAAGCAGCCTGCAGATAGTTCGACGGCCCGTCGATGATGGCGCGGCCGCCGTGAATGTCGAAGGCATCGTTGACAGCGCGGCGCATGCGCTCGGTCGTCTGGTACTTCATCAGCGCCGAGATCACCGATGGGCGCTCGCCACGCGAGACCATCGCCGCCGTCACAGCGCGCGCCGCCTCGGCGGCGTAGGCACCCTCGATCTGGCGCGCGAGCGGTTCCTCGATACCTTCCATGCGCCCGATGGGCAGCCCAAACTGCTTGCGCAGCCGGGCATAGGCGGTCGAGAAGCGCAGCATCGCCTTGGCCCCGGCGGTCGCGGTCGAGGGAAGCGAGATGGCGCGGCCGGCGGCGAGGCATTCCATCAGCATGCGCCAGCCCTGCCCGATCATGTCCTCACCGCCGATGACCCAGTCCATCGGGATGGTGACGTCGCGCCCCCACGTCGGGCCGTTGGGGAAGGCATTTCCCGATGGTAGGTGCCGACGTCCGATCTGAACGCCCGGGTGATGGGTGGGGATGAGCGCCAGCGTGATGCCGAGATTGTCGCCGCGGCCCAGGATGTTGTCGGGATCGAAGAGACGGAAAGCGAGGCCGAGGAGTGTCGCCTTGGGTGCAAGCGTGATGTAGCGCTTGTCCCAGGAAAGGCGGATGGCAGGACGGCCATCGGGGCCACGGACCACAACGCCGATGTCGCGCATCGTCGCCGCGTCGGAACCCGACGTCGGCCCGGTGAGAGCAAAGCAGGGAATCTCCTGCCCCTTGGCAAGGCGCGGGAGATAATAGCGCTGCTGCTGGTCCGTGCCATATTTCTCGATCAGTTCGCCGGGGCCGAGCGAGTTCGGCACCATGACAACGATGGCAACGTCCGGAGAGCGCGAGGCGATCTTGCCGATGATGAGGGACTGCGCCTGGGCGGAAAAGCCGAGGCCCCCATGTTCCTTGGAGATGAGCATACCGAGGAAGCCGTTCGCCTTGACGAAGTCCCAGATATCCTCGGGGATCTCATGCTCGGTATGACGCAGCTGCCAGTCGTCGATGCGGCGGCAGAGCTCTTCGGTAGGTCCGTCGAGGAAGGCCTGCACCTCGGGCGTGATGACGACGGGCGCGATGGCGCGCAGCTTGCTCCAGTCGGGTGTGCCGGAGAAAAGCTCGGCATCGAAGCCGATGGTCCCCGCATCGAGGGCCTGCTGCTCGGTGTCGGAGACCTTCGGCAATGTGCCCCTGACGAACCGGAGGAGGCGCGCGCTCACGTAGTCGCGGCGAACAGATGGGATGGCGAGCACCGCGAAGGCGGCAGCGAACAGCCAAAGAAGGACGCCGAAGACGCCGGTCGTCGTGTGGACGGCATTCGACTGCCAGATCAGCGCCGCGGCAGCCAGCGCCGCGGCCCAGCCCCAGAGCGGCGGCTTGTACATGCCAAGCGCGAGGGTGCCGGCCAGAAGCGCGACGCAAAACACGAGCTCGACCATGACTTTTGCCTCCGCAGTCACACCTTCGGCGGGTCTGTTCAGACGCAACCTAACGCGCGGCTTATTGCATTGGCGTTAAGCTCAATGCCGGCTTTCCAAGCGTGCCAAATGCAAGCGCGATACGCGTGGCGCATCCAGCCGTTATAGGATCCACCTAATATAGCGCTTTTGTCCCGGGCGCGAGACTCTGCGTCTCTCCCGGGGGGCTAGGAGCGCTCGCTGTCGACAAGCAGCGACAGGAACGCCGCCAGAGCCCTGGCATCATGATATTGCTCAAGCCGCAGAATGCGGTCGCCACGGAAGGTCGCGACCTGCCGATAGGTGGCGGCATGCTGCAGCCCGCTACGCGGGTCGCGGATGTAGAATTCGACGTTGCAGCGGCCGACGCCGTTCTTGAAGCGGAAAAGCTGTGGCACCGAGAGGCACTCGAAGTCCTTCCATACCGCGAAGAACTGGCGCAGCGCGGACTTGTCGTTCATCACCAGCGGACCGCCGTCCGGACCGCCGACATTGGCCCAAAAGGAGAAATCGTCGACGTAGAGGGCGAGCATGGCCTCGAGATCGCGCTTATTCCACGCATCGTGCAGCGCGTAGATCACATCGCGGGCGCGAGCCTCGGTAGTCGCCACAGTCCGCCTCGATCGTATGCGGCCAGTCCGCCGCTGGACGTGCAATATAGCAATCTCTTCGCGCTGAAGCTGCAAAGATGCGGATGCATCCGCCTGTGCTACGCGGTGCCGAATGCGTCAGCCCTTGTGCACCAGGGCCGTATTGTCGTTGAAGGCGTCGGCGATGATGGCGTGGTACCAGGCCAGCCCCTCGGCGTAGTTCTTGCGGCGCACGTCGGCGGTCTCCCCCTTCTGCGAGACGAAGGGGCCGCTCGGTGCGAGCACGGGTTTCCCATCCTTCTCTCCGGGAGAGTAATCGGCGCCGATCTTGATCGAGTCCTCGGCGGCGAGCAGCGACCAGCACGTGTTGCGGTAGCGGGCCACGGCCGGCTCGCTGCCGGTGAGCGCGGCGAGGATGTCGGCGGCAACCACACGCCCTTGGCTGTTGGCGGAGTAAGCCGACTTTGGCATCTCGGCTGCGATGGCGGCGTCGCCGATGACATAGACTCCATCGACGATAGTCGATGCAAAATTCTGTGGCTTGATCGGGCACCAGCCCTTGTCGGCGCAGCCGGCGGCTATGGCGATGTCGCCGGCGGTCTGCGGCGGGATGACGTTGACGACCGCGCCCTTCATTTTAGCGCCGGACTTCGTCTCCACCTCCAGGCTCTTGGGATCGACGCGCACGACGGCGAAGTCGTCGATCTCATTGGTGAGGTTCAGATCGATGATGCCCGCATAGTACTTGTCGAACGCTTCCTCGAAAGCGCCCTGCTTGGAGAAGGTCTTCTTGGCATCGAGGATGACGAGCTTCGATTTCGGCTTATGCGTCTTCAAATAGTGCGCGATCATGCAGGCGCGCTCGTAGGGTCCCGGCGGGCAGCGGTAGGGGTTCCCCGGCACCGTCATGATGACGAGCCCGCCATCCGCCATGGCCTCGAGCTGCCGCATCAGGAGCAGAGTCTGCGGCCCTGCTTTCCAGGCATGCGGCATGATCTCCGCCGCCTCTGCCGAATAGCCTTCGATGGCGGCGTAGTTGAAGTCGATGCCGGGCGAGAGGACGAGGCGGTCGTAAGGCAAAGCACTGCCGCCGGCGAGCTTGACAATCTTCTTGCCGGCATCGATGTCGGTCGCGGTGTCCGTGATGACATTGACGCCGAGCTTCCTCAGGCCATCGTAGCTATGCTGCAGCGAGGCAAAGGTACGAAAGTCGCCGAAGAAGTGATTGGAGTTGAAGCACGAGGTGTAGACCGCGCGCTTTTCGACAATGGTAACGTCAAGCTGTGGCGCCTCGACCTTGAGAATGCGAGCGACGGTTCCACCACCGGCTCCGCCGCCTACGATGACGACCCTCCCCTCCCCCTTGGCCAGAGCAGGAGCTGGCCACAACTGCGCGCCTGCCGCCGTCAGCGCCGCCCCCCCAAAAAGGCGCGTGAACTCCCTACGATCGATCATGTTTTGGTGCCTTGTTGCCGGCCCGTCGTTGCCGATATCGTATGTCGCCCGTGCGGTGAACGGCAACATACCGTTTCGTGACATGGCATTTGGTGACGGACGTTTGGCGACGGGCCGGCTGCTATAGCGGAGAGAAGGCATCAAAGTGCTTGACCGGCGGACATTCCTGCTCGAAGGCGCGACCGCGGCGGCGCTGACCGCGTTCCTTGGGGGCGCCGCGCGGGCCGAGGTCGCGGCCGCGGAGAGCGATGAGTACAAGACGTTGTTTGAGCGGCTCATCGGCAGCGCGACGGTGCTCGAGAGCGGCCTGGCGCTCGACCTACCCGACAGTGTCGACAACGGCGACTATGTGCCGGTAGCGCTGGTGGTCGACAGCCCGATGACGGCCGAGAACCACGTCAAGGCTGTGCACCTGCTCTCGACCGCCAACCCGCGCGCCGCAGTGGCCACGTTCCGCTTCACTCTGCTGTCGGGAAAAGCTCAGGTAACGTGTCGCATGCGCCTCGCCAAGACGCAGGATGTCGTCGCCGTCGCCGAGCTTTCCGATGGGCGCATTCTGATGGCGCGGCGCAAGGTCGACGTGAAAGTCGGCGGCTGCGGGATCTGAGGGCAACGGACAATGATGAAGAAACCGCCGCGCATCAAGCTGCCCGACACGATCAATACGGGCGAGGTGATCGAGATCAAGACGCTGGCGACGCACATCATGGAGACCGGCAACCGCAAGGATGGTGCGGGTAATGTCATCCCGCGCGATATCATCCATACCTTCACGGCAAGCTTCGAAGGACAGGAGGTGTTCTCGGCGACGCTTGGCTCGGGTATCGCATCCAACCCCTACATCGCCTTCTTCATGCGGGTGCCGGGCCCCGGCACGCTGACGCTGACCTGGCTCGACGACGAAGGCACGACGACGGTCGAGAAGGTGCCGCTCACCGTCGCCTAGCGCTCGTCGGGTGGCGGCAACCGAGACGATGCGGATATCCGGCGGAAATGCGCAACGCGCTCCGTGATCTCGCGCCAACGCGCACGCATCCGCTCTCGCAAGCGATCAATGCTGGGTTTGATGCTCTGCCATACTGCCGCTGCGCGCGGGCGCAGCTTTGCCCACGCTGCGCGTACGTAGTTGCGTACGCGCCATTTGACGACGCGTCCGTAGCGCCACACCCAAGAGGCGCGGATCCGCTCGAACAGCGCATCCTTCCATGGCACAAATAGCTCATAGGCGCGCGCGAACCAGGGGATCTGCATCAACGCCGGCTTGGTCAAAAGGAAGATGCGCGCAATGAGTGCCGTCGAGGCAATCTTGGCGAGGAAGATGACGACGCCGGCGCTGATCAGATGCCCGCTGGCGAGGAAGTAGACGCCGAGCAACTTGGCGGGAATGAGCACCGCGCTCGGGATGCCGAGGGCGAGCAAGGCGCCATAAGGCGGCAGACCGGCAATGAAAAGCTCGACCTTGGCCCACAGCGGGTAGCGCGCAAGCCTCGCCAAGAGGTTCGATAGCGGCTGCCAGCCCCATTCCTCGAACAGCAGGATGAGGGCAGCAAGGATATTGAGCACCAAGAGGATGGCTGGGCGCGCCAAGTCCCACAGGGCGAGCAGGGTACGGCCGACCAGCAGCGCCGCCTCGTTGAGGGCGGCGCCTGCCTCACGCGCCAGCGCCTCCAGCTCCAACCTAAGTTGCTTCCACATCGTGTTGCCTAGTGCCTGTAGTCGCACAACCTAGCGCAAGGGCGCCCAAACTGCCGCTAACGGGGGCGCCACCCTGCGGGCCGCAACCGTTTTCAACGCCTATCGATTCCGCAGAAAGCCTGTTGTCATTTCTATACTTCCATCGTATAGATAGATGGCTGACGAACGGAGCCGGCAACGATTTCCCAGATGGCATCCCGTGTCGTTGCTTGGTCCGGGCCGGCTGCCGCAAGGTGGCCGGCTTCTTTTTCACTTGGCGGCCATGAGGCGGACGTCCTCGGCATCGAGCGCCCCTGCCCGCTCGGCATCCTCCAGCGCCTGGGTGAGGTTCTCGCGCGCCTTCTCGGCCTGGCGCTGGCGCGCCCATAGGCTGGCGTAGAGACCACCCTTGGCGATAAGCGCCACATGGGTTCCTTGCTCGACGAGACGGCCGCCATCCAGCACCAGGATGTCGTCTGCGTTGACGACGGTCGACAGGCGGTGGGCGATGACGAGCGAGGTGCGGTCCTTCGCTACCTGATCAAGCGCATCCTGGATCTCCCGCTCAGTATGGCTGTCGAGCGCGCTCGTCGCTTCATCGAGTATGAGGATCGGCGGCCCTTTGAGGATGGTGCGGGCGATGGCGACGCGCTGCTTCTCGCCGCCCGATAACTTCAGGCCGCGCTCGCCAACCATCGTCTGGTAGCCCTGCGGTAGCGCGCGGATGAAGCTGTCGATCTGGGCAAGGCGCGCCGCGGCGTAGACCTCCTCGTCGGTGGCGTCGGGGCGGCCGTACTTGATGTTGTAGAAGATGGTGTCATTGAACAGCACGCTGTCCTGCGGCACGACACCGATGGCTTGACGCAGGCTTTTCTGCGTGACGTCGCGGATGTCCTCGCCGTCGATCGTCACGTGCCCGCGCTCGATGTCGTAGAAGCGGAAGAGGATGCGGGCGATGGTCGACTTGCCAGCGCCGGAGGGGCCGACGATCGCGACCATCTTGCCCGACGGCACCGTGAACGAGACGTCCTTCAAGACCTGTCGGCCACCGCGGTCGTAGGCGAAGTTGACGTGGTCGAAGCGGATCTCGCCGCGCGGCACCGCGAGCGGCCTTGCGCCAGGCCGATCCTTGACCTCCGGGCACTCACCGAGCAGCGCGAACATGGACTCAAGATCGACGAGGCCCTGCTTGATCTCGCGATACACCATGCCCATGAAGTTCAGCGGCATGTAGAGCTGGATCAGCAGCGCGTTGATCATCACGAACTCGCCGATGGTCTGCGTCCCGGTGACGATGCCACGGGCGGCGAGGAGCATGCAGGCGGTCATGCCGGCGGTGAAGATCAGCATCTGGCCGGTGTTGAGCACGCCAAGCGAGCGGAACGTCATGATTGCCGCTCGCTCGTAGCGCGCCATGGACGCATCGAAGCGGCGTGCCTCCAGCTCCTCGTTGCCGAAGTACTTCACCGTCTCGAAGTTGAGCAGGCTGTCGATGGCCTTGGTGTTCGCCTCGGTGTCGCTATCGTTCATCTCGCGGCGGATGGCGATGCGCCGCTCGCTGGCCGCGAAGGTGAACCACATGTAGACCGCGACAGTGGCGAAGATGATGGCGACATAGCGCCAATCGAAATAGTAGAGCAGCATGCCGCAGACGAGCAGCAGCTCGAGCGCCGTCGGCACCACGTTCAAGATGCCCATGCGGATGATGAGATCGACGCCCCGCGTCGCCCGCTCGATGACACGCGACAGGCCCCCGGTGCGCCGCTCCAGGTGAAACCGCAACGACAGCCGGTGCAGATGCTCGAAGGTGCGGTTGTTGAGCTGACGGACGGCATTCTGCCCGACCTCGGTGAAGATGACGTCACGTATCTGCGTGAGCACCGTCACCAGCACGCGCGCAAGACCGTAGGCGAGGATCAGCATGAGAATGCCAACGGTGATCCCCTGCCCCGGATTGGCGGCGGCGCTGCCGGCCGATTCCGTCAGGAGGTCGGTCGCATCCTTGTAGAAGATCGGCACCGCGACGGTGATGAGCTTGGCAAGCAGCAGGACACCGAAGGCGAGCACCACGCGCAGGCGCAAGTCGGGGCGGTTTGCGGGCCAGATGAGCGGCAGCAGCCCGCTCAGCGCTTCCCAGTGACTGGTTCGCGCGCCAAGGTGCTCCTCTTCCCGTTCATCGCTGGGAGCAGCCGGAATGGCAGGCGGAAATGACATGCGATCTTTCGTGGCTGGATGATGCGCGGCCCGGCGGGGCCGCGTGCTCTGGGTGCCGCCGCGCAGGATGATGACGGGGTACGCGACCGTCGCTATTCAATATTGCTATCTAATATAGTGACGGTGGTGGCGATGGGAAACCCGCCCCCGGTAGTGGTGCTTGGGCAGCGCGACGCGATAGCGGTGCGCTCCGGGGTGTGGGCGCCACGATGCATGCCCGTTGGCGCGGCCCCGCTTCACGTACGTGCGTGGGCATCGGCAGTCGCAGCGATGTCCAATATAGACGACGGCTGCCGACCGCAGGTGATACGGGCGAGAGTGCAGCTTGGCCCGCTTGCCGCGTTTATGCCTGTACGCATGATGCTGCTTGGCGGACCCTGAATACGCGTACCGCTTGCGCTTACTCAGTGCAAAGGAAGCGGACTTGGGCCTCGACTTTGCCTTGACTGAGGATGGCTGTGAAGCTTCCGCAATAGCCGCCTCTTCCCGCGCCGTCGATGCCGCTTTGGCGGGGCCAACAGGCGCCTTCGGCCCCGGCTTGCGCTCCGGAGACTGAGGCGTGATGGCAAGCGCCGAGTTCTCCTTACCGACGGCCGTGAAGCCTTGGCCAGATCCCTTAGAGGCAGGGGGTAGCGGAACGGCTAGCGCTGGAGCCGCGGGGGCCGGCGCCGCGACCGTTCCGGCCGAAGCGGAACGGGCGGCATCCTTGGCGCGAGCGGCCGCCGCAGAGCGACGCGTCGCCTCGGCTTCGATCTCAGCCTTGCGCTTGGCTTCCGCCTCAGCCTCGGCAACCGCTCGACGCTCCGCGGCGTCGGCTTCTTCTGCCTGGCGCTTGGCCTCGGCAGCTTTGCGCTTGGCGTCCGCTTGCTCTGCGAGGCGCTTTGCCTCCGCCTCGGCCTTGCGCTTAGCTTCCTCCGCTTTACGTTTCGCCTCGGCCGCCTCGGCGAGGCGCTTTGCCTCGGCATCCGCCTTGCGCTTTGCTTCTGCGGCTTCTACGGCGCGCTTGGCTTCCGCTTTGCGCCGGGTCTCGGCCTCCTCCAGCAATCTCGCACGTGCCTCGGCTTGCGCCTTCCGCTTTTCCTCTGCCGCTGCTGCAAGACGCTTTTCCTCTTCGGCGCGACGGGCCTCAGCCGCCTTGGCCTCAGCACGACGCTTATTGGCGTCGACCTCTTGCGCCGCGCGCTTTGCCGAGGCCTCCACGGCTCGGCGTTGTGCGTCGCCTGCCTCGGCAGCGCGCTTGACGTCATCGTCGGCCTTGAGCTTGCGCGGGGTCTCGGTGGTGGCCGGCGTTACCGCTGGCGCGCTCCCCGTGGCCGAAGCCGGTGCCGCTGGCCGCTGTGCTACGGCGTCAGCCGGCGCGGCCTCCCCGGCCTCTGGCCCGCGCAAAGGCGTCACGATTTCGTTGCGATAGGCACTGTTGGCCCGCGCGAGCCAATAGCGCATGATTTCGGCAAGGCCGCTCCAGCCGCGCAACTCGGGTTGCGCGGTTTGTGCCGCAGGTGCCGCCGGCAGCGGGGCTGGGGCTTCGCCGCTGCGCTGCACGATGGTCGCCCAGCCGTCCTTCTGGCGTAGCTGCACCAGCACCGTGTCATCATAGGACTTGGACGCACGCTCCAGCCAATCGAGCACGGGCGCCAGTGCCGCCGCTGGCTCGCGCGTCCGCTTGTCGCCCGAAGGTTGTGGCGCGGCCGCTTGCGCGACCTGCTGCCTGCCGCCATCGAGGATTTCCGTAAAACGCTGCGAGGCGGCGCGCGCCAGATCCTCGGCCCGCTGGCGCAGTTCCGGCGCCTCGGGCTGGGCCTCCCTTTCGGCGGCAACAACGCCACCTTGCGTGCCCAAGACCGCCAGCACGAAGAGGAAACGCACACCCCGCATAGCGTTTTCGGCTCCCGTTGATCCGCGCCAATCGATGCGGCGGAGATATCCATTGTTTATGGCGGTTCTCTGAGACGCCGCCTGATCCCGTGCCCACATTAAGCACAACTCCGGCGCAGCCGACAAACCGACATGGAAAAACCGGATAACGGCGACAGTCTGTCCTCGCTGGCCAACCGCGGGTTGGCGCTGAGTGACGCTCAATTAACACTGCTGCCCGGCGCGACCCGCGCTGTCATACGCGCCACTGATACCCATATTAGAAAGGTCCCCAAGGGGGATGTTTTGTACGGAAGTCTGAATGAGCAAAAAGCGATTGAATGGAAAGAAGATCGCAGACGGCGTGCGCAATGTGTGCGTCTACTGCGGCTCCGGCCTGGGGCTCAACCCGGCCTATAGGGAGGCGGCGCAAACCCTCGGCGCAGCGCTGGCCAGCAACAACATAGGGCTCGTCTACGGCGGTGGCAGCCTCGGCCTCATGGGCGAGGTGGCGCGTGCGACGCTCGATCACGGTGGACGCGTGACCGGCATCATCCCGAGCTTCCTTGTCGAGAAGGAGGCGATGCTGCGCGACGTCGACGAGATCATCGTCACCGAAAACATGCACCAGCGAAAGCAGCTCATGTTCGACCGCTCGGACGCCTTCGTGGCGCTGCCAGGCGGCGTCGGCACGCTCGAGGAGCTCGTCGAACAGCTCACATGGGTGCAACTCGGCCGCCACACCAAGCCGGTGATCGTCGCTAACATCGAGAGCTTCTGGACGCCGTTTCTCAGCCTCCTGACCCACATGAAGGCGGATACGTTCATCCGAGCGGGGCTCGACGTACGGTTCACCGTCGTCGACGATGCCGAGAAGATCGTGCCGACGATCGTTGGCGCATGGGAAAGGCATGTCGTGCCGACCGACGAGGCCGTGCTGGCCAAGTTCTAAGGCCGCCAGTCCCCAGCGGGGATGCGTAATCCACCGCTATCGCGTCGTTGCAGCGACTGGCAAGAAGCCTGGGCGGTGCCCCCAGGCTAGACTGCTGCAGCGAAGGCAGCGCGGCTGGGCCGTGCCGCCACATCGCCTGGGTAAAATCGACGAAGGCGACGAAGTATCCCATGCAGCGGCGCGCGGATTGGGCTCTGATGCCCAGCATGACTATCGAGGCAGAGCACAATGCCAGCCGGCCCTGGCCGCACGGGGCCACGCTTGCCAACTATGCGCAGGCTGCGACGCTGCTGGCCGCCTTTGGCGTTCTGCTCGCCGCGGTGCTCTGGCCGCAGCTCGGTAGCGGCGCGCTTGTAGTCGCAGCGCTGGCGGTGCTGGGCATCCTCGCGCTCACTGCACGGCTCGGCGCGGCAACGGCGATGCGTATCTACGGTGCGCGCCCCTACGAAGCTGGCGATCTCGCCCAACTCGACCGGATTACCGGCGAGCTTGCGCGCCGCGCTGGCCTCGCCTCGGCGCCGCGGCTCTACGTGGTGCCGAGCATGCTGGTCACAGCCTTCTCGATCGGCTCCTCGCAACATTTTGCCATTGCACTTACCGAAGGCCTCCTGCGGCGCCTGACAATGCGTGAGATCGCAGCCGTGCTAGCGCGGGAGGTCGCGCACGCACAGCGCGGCGACCTTTTTGTGTTCGGCATCGCTGACCTTGTCACGCGGTGCGCGCAGGGCCTCTACTACGTCGGCATTTTGCTTGCGGCGCTCAACATTCTGGCGATGATCAGCGGCGGCGAGCGCGTGCCATGGTCGAGCGTTGTTCTCACGCTGCTCGCCCCCGGCCTGATGAACCTCCTGCAGCTCAGTTTCTCGCGCACGCGAGAGACGGAAGCGGATCGAGCCGCAGCGCTCATGACCGGCGATGCCCTCGGCGTCGCTTCGGCCATCTCGCGGCTCGATGCTTCGCCCGGTTCGCCGCTCGACGATTTCGTCCCGCCAGTACCGGCGCGCAAGGTCGGCTTGCCGTCGATGCTGCGCCTCGCCACCGATGTCGAGCAACGGGTGGCACAGGTGGCGGCGTTCAGCGCACCCCCGATGCCTCCGCTCGAGGTCTCCGAAGGCCCCCGCATCTCACTCATCGGCGTCGGCCCCATCCAACTTCGGCCGCGCTACCGGTGGCCCGGTGTCTGGTTCTGAGCCGAGCCGCCCTGCGCCAACTTTCCTGGATAGCCCTAGGGCGCGCTTGCGCCGTACGCCCATTTGCGCGTATCAGCCGGATCATGGCGCAGCCGACGACCCCAGCAAGCGCGCGTGAGCGCATCGAGACCGACGCCCAAGCGACAGCGCTCATCACCCGGATGCGCGAAGGCGAGCGCCGGTCGACGGCCCTCGTCATCACCGAGCTGGAGCGCCTGTCGACAGCAGCGCCGATCCTGTTGCGCGCCATGCAGCCGCACTTGGGGCATGCGCTCGTCGTCGGGTTCACCGGGCCACCAGGCGCCGGCAAGTCGACGCTGGTCAACGCGGTGATCGCCGAGCTTCGGCGAGCCGGCAAGACCGTCGGCGTCATAGCCGTCGATCCCTCGAGTCCTGTCTCGGGCGGCGCCATCCTCGGCGACCGCATCCGTATGACAGCCGCCCTCGACGACGATGGTGTGTTCGTGCGCTCGCTGGCGAGCCGCGGCTATCTTGGCGGCCTCTCGCCTGCTGCCGTGCGCATCATCGATGCGCTCGATGCCGCCGGGCGCGACGTCATCCTGCTCGAGACGGTCGGCACGGGGCAGAACGAGATCGACGTCGCCGAGGTCGCTGACGTGCGCGTCGTCATCTCCGCACCCGGCCTTGGCGATGACATCCAGGCCATGAAATCGGGATTGCTCGAGATCGCCGACATCATGGTGGTCAACAAGGGTGACAGGCCGGAAGCCGAGCAGACGCTGCAGCAGCTCATGAGCGCCCTGTCGATCCGCGCCATGCGTCGCCAGAGCCTGCCGGTGCTGAAGACGACTGCCACAACGGGCGAAGGCGTACCCGAGCTCGTCGCGGCCATGAACGCGGTGGGACGCGAACTCGATGCCGCCGGGCCATTGGCGCGTCGGCGTCGACGGGCACGCTATCTCATTGCCCGTGCGGCCTCGGACCTTGTTGCGGAACGCGTCCGTGCAGGCGGCCAGGCCGCGCTCGACACACTCGCCGACGAGGTGCTGGCCGGCGCCATCGGGCCGGAGGCTGCCGCGCGGCGGCTACTGGATGGCGGCCATTAAATAGAAAGGGCGCCACGGAGGGCGCCCTTTGAATGATGATTGCCGTCTCCGGCGGGCTCATTTTTCCTCTTGCTCGTTGCCCATGCCTTGGCCGGACGTGCCGCGTTCGTAGCCCTCGCGGCGCATCTGATAGCCTTCATTCTCGTCGGTCGGCACGCGCGCCGCCGGGTTGTCGTTCGCTGCCGGGTCCGAAGGCGTCGTGGCATCCGGTCCTGGAATTGTGTTTGCGTTGGAGTTCGGATCATCGGGAAGTCCGTCGGCGGCCAAAGCAGCCGTGCTGACGCAGCCGAACGCGAGGACAGCCGCGACGGCAGAAATCGCTTGCGCCTTCATGATCGGATTCCTTTCTGTGGTTTTGTCTTGGGGGAATGAGGCGGCGCACCGCCAACCCGTGCCTCTCGCGACCGGGTGCGCTTCTCAGTCTGTCTACGGTGCATCTACACGCCAACCGCGCACGCATTCCTTGGTTGGTGCGCAGTAAATAAGTCAACGCCATTTTGTGCTTTGCTGGAGCGTGCCAGCAGCGAATGCGGCCCGCGTTGGCGCGAGGCCGCTCTGTTCGTACTCGCTCGCGGCTGCTTTGTCGCAGCCGCCTTAGCGCTGGTCTGGCTTGCTCTCACGATCGACCTCGGTCGTCGGCGACGCGCCGAGCTCCGAATTGTCGATCTCGTAGACACCATCGGGCCGATAGATTCGCACGCGCGCGCGCGAACCGTAGTTGATCGAGGTGTCGGAGAATTTGAGCACATCCGTCATGGCCGGAACCTTCGCGTCCGGCAGCGGCGCCAGCCAATTGCGCAGTTGAGCGGAGGTCGGAAGGTTGCTCAGCGCGAGCACGCCTATTGATGCCAACCCCGTCTTGATGTCCATCGCAGTAGGTTACCTCCGTGGTCAAGCAAGATTGCAGCCGCGGCGGAATCGACGCGGATCAATCAGAATACGCTCATTCCGTTCGCGTTGCGTAAAATTTGTTGTCGCGATTGCAGGGTTTGGGGAAAGTGGCTCGGCAGGCTGGAGGAAGCGGGGCTCGAGGATGGCACAGGCGGTTGGCAGTCGCATCGCGACGCTAGGGATATTCGCTGACCAGCCGCGTGGGCTCTCCACGTTGTTTTTCGCCGAGCTGTGGGAGCGGTTCTCCTACTACGGGATGCGCGCCCTCCTGGCGCTCTTCATCGTCGCTCCCGTGGCAGCGGGCGGCCTCGGGCTGACATCGGCTGAAGCCGCGCGCATCTACGGCAACTACTCGATGGCAGTCTATCTGTTGGCGATCCCCGGCGGGTTCATCGCCGACCGCTATCTGGGCGCACGGCAGGCGGTCCTTGTAGGCGGTAGCGTCATCGCGCTTGGACACTATACGCTGGCGATCCCGGCCGAGGTGACGTTCTATCTCGGCTTGGCGCTCGTGGCGCTCGGCACCGGCCTCTTCAAGCCCAACATCAGCGCCATGGTCGGCGGCCTTTATGCCGAGGGTGATGAGCGGCGTGATGCCGGCTTTTCCATCTTCTACATGGGCATCAACGTCGGCGCGCTGCTGGCGCCAGTGGTCACGGGATTTCTCGCCCAGAGCAACGAATTTCGAGCGCTGCTCGGGAGCTGGGGACTCGATCCGGCGACGAGCTGGCATTGGGGTTTCGGTGCAGCGGGAGTCGGCATGACGCTCGGCCTCCTGCTTTTTGCGCGGCAGGGCGAGCGGCTCGGCGGCGTCGGGCGCAAGCCGGAGAGCCTGCCTGTCTCGTGGATCCCGAGCCTTGTCGTCGTCGTCGGGACGCTGGCGGTGCTGGCGCTGACCATCCTTTCGGATGATCCGCGCTTTCAATGGCTGCGCGCTGCATTCCTTCTCGCCCCCGTCGCTGCCGTCGTCTGGCTCGCCATGCGTGGCGACCTCGACGGGCAGCGCCTCGCGGCCGTATTCGTGTTCTTCATTGCCGCGATGGTGTTCTGGGCTATCTTCGAGCAGGCGGGCATCACGATCGCACTGTTCGGCCTCGACCTGACGCGCCACGAGCTCTTCGGCTGGCCATTCCCCACCGCCTGGTATCAGGCGCTCAATCCGCTGTTCGTTATCCTGCTCGCCCCCCTCTTCGCCGCGCTCTGGCTGCGGCTCGGGCCGCTTCAACCGTCCAGCCCGGTCAAATTTGCGCTCGGGCTGTTCTTTCTCGGCCTCTCCTTCCTGCTCATGGTGCCGGCGGCGACGCTCACCGCCGAGGGTCGCGTCAGCCCGCTGTGGCTGGTCGGATTGTTCTTTCTGCAGACCGTCGGCGAACTGCTGCTCAGTCCTGTCGGCCTCAGCACAATGACCAAGCTGGCGCCGCCGCATCTTGTCGGCCTAGTGCTCGGCATATGGTTCCTCGCCGCTTCGTGGGGGAACAAGCTCGCCGGTATCCTCGGTAGCGGCTACAGCGCCAACGATCCCGCCGGCCTAGCCCAGTTCTTCCTGCAGCAGGCGGCAATGGTCGGCGTCGCCACGCTGGCGCTGATCGTGCTGGTGCCGTGGCTGAAGCGGCTCATGCAGGGTGTACGTTGAACCTTTCATTCGTGCCCGGCGGCTCCCTCCGGGGAGCCGGCCGCCGGGCACGAGTTACGCCGCCTCGGCGTTGTCCTTCATCAGCTTGTAGTTGATCGAGTCGAGCAGCGCCTCGAAGCTGGCGTCGATGATGTTCGGCGAGACGCCGACCGTGAACCAACGGTTGCCTGTCAGCGTGTCATGGCTCTCGACGAGAACGCGTGTCACGGCCTCGGTGCCGCCCGTGAGGATACGCACCTTGTAGTCGACGAGCTCGACGCCATCGATATGCTTCTGGTAGCGGCCGAGGTCCTTGCGCAGTGCGCGATCGAGCGCATTGACGGGGCCGTTGCCCTCGCCGACCGACCATAACGGCTCGTTGTCGCCGTTGATGAACACCTTGACGATCGCTTCCGACACGGTGACGAGCTTGCCACGTGCGTTGTGGCGGCGCTCGACCATGACGCGGAAGCTGTCGACCGAGAAATAGCGCGGCACGGTGTCGAGCATGCGCCGCGCGAGCAGCTCGAAGGAGGCCTCCGCCGCCTCGTAAGAATAGCCGGCAGACTCGCGGTTCTTCACCTCATCGAGTAATCGCGTGAGGCGGGCGTCGTCCTTGTCGAGGGGGATGCCGAGCTTCTCGATGGACGCAAGGATGTTCGACTTGCCGCCTTGCTTGGATACGAGAAGGCGGCGCTGGTTGCCAACGCTCTCCGGCGGCACGTGCTCGTAGGTCTGCGGCTCCTTCAGGATTGCCGAAGCGTGGATGCCCGCCTTGGTGGCGAATGCGCTCTCGCCAACGTAGGGAGCGTGGCGGTCAGGGTTGCGGTTCAAGATCTCATCGAGAATGCGGCTTGCGTGCGTCAGCGTGCGCAGGCGCTCAGGCGTCACCTTCGTCTCGAAACCATCGGCGAACTCGCTCTTCAAGAGCAACGTCGGGATGATCGACGTGAGGTTCGCGTTGCCGCAGCGCTCGCCGAGGCCATTGAGCGTGCCTTGGACCTGGCGACAACCGGAACGGATGGCCATCAGCGTGTTGGCGACAGCGTTCTCTGTATCGTTGTGGGTGTGAATGCCGAGATGCGCGCCGGGGACGACCTTCGTGACGTCTCTGACAATCGCCTCGACCTCATGCGGGAGCGTGCCGCCGTTGGTGTCGCACAGCACGACCCAGCGCGCCCCGGCTTCATAGGCGGTGCGTGCAACGGCAAGCGCGTAGTCGCGGTTGCCCTTGTAGCCGTCGAAGAAGTGCTCGCAGTCGATCATCGCCTCGCGACCAGCATCGACGGTGGCCTTCACGGATTGCTCGACGGCGGAAAGGTTTTCCTCGTTGGTGATGCCGAGGGCAACACGCACGTGATAGTCCCACGACTTGGCGACGAGGCAGACGGCATCGGCGTGCGCGCCAAGTACAGCCTGAAGGCCGGTATCGTTGGAGACCGAGCGGCCGGCACGCTTCACCATGCCAAAAGCAGTCAGCTTTGCGGTCGAGAGGTTCGCCGGCTCGCCAAAGAACTGCGTATCCGTTGCATTGGCACCGGGAAAGCCGCCCTCGATGTAGTCGACGCCGAGCTCATCCAGCACCGCGGCGATGCGGCGCTTGTCTTCGACCGAGAAGTCGACGCCGGTCGTCTGCGCGCCGTCGCGCAGCGTCGTGTCGAAGAGATAGAGACGTTCTTTCTTCGTCATGATCGCGTCTTTCCAGCACGCTCGTCCGGCGCACTCCTGTCAGCCATCGACTTGCTCATTGTGGTGCTCGACAGCCATTGGTCCTCGATCGGAACGAGGTTGCGTTGGCCGGGAACATAGCCCCGGGCGGCGAAGAACGGCTGTGCCGTATCGCTCGCCTCAACGGAAACCTCCTTGGCGCCACGGGCTGCAGCCAACCTTTCAAGCGCATCGGCAAGCGCGGTCCCGACCCCCTGTCCGGCCGCGTAGGGATGCACGTAAAGCATGTCGACCACGCTGTTGTCCTTCAGGGCACCAAAGCCCAGATATTCGCCGTCCAACTGCACGAGGATCGTCACCATCGCCTCGAGCCGGTCGGCGAACGCCTCGGCGTCCTCGGCCTTGGCTATCCAGGCGAGGCGTTGATCCTCCGTGTAGTCCTCGGCCGTCAGCTCCTCGATGCTCTGGGCGAAAAGATCGCGCAGCGCCATCGTATCGGCGGGCATGAACGGCCTGATCGGATAGGAGCGCGGTTCCATTCGAGCGGCTCACAGGTATCCAAACGTGCGCGCGGCCAGCAGGAAGGCCAGCAGCACGATGCCAATCTTAACCAGCATGTAGAACAGCCAGTGCCTCGGCTCGGGCGTATCCTTGCGCCAATCATCACTCATCGCGCCAGCTCCCAAGTGGTGACGATCTCGCCGGTCTTAGGGTCCTTGGCATCTTTCAGGACGACGCCCGTTGCTGCCAGCTCGTCGCGGATGCGGTCGGCCTCTTTGAAGTTCTTCGCCTTACGGGCGGCTCCGCGCTGCTCGACCAGCGATTTGACCCGATGCGCAAGCTCGGGGTCCGTCACCTCCACAAGGTCGGCGCTCTGCACGGGCGAATGCCAGCGGGAGACGTCGAAGCCGAGCAGGACCGCCGACGCCAACCACTTCTCGCCGGCGCTGTCGTCGGTCGCCCTCGCCTCCTTGGCGAGTTCATGCAGGCGCGCGATGGCTAGCGGCGTATTGAGGTCGTCCTTCAACGCATCGATCACGCCGGTGTCGGGGAGCGCGCCTTTGGTCAACGCGCCACCTATGCGGTCTGAAATCTCGCCCCAGCGATCGAGCGTCGCCTTTGACTCTTCGAGGCCTTTGCGCGTCCAGTCGATCGGCTGGCGGTAGTGCGTACGCAGCATGTTGAAGCGCACGACCTCTCCCGGCCACTCCTTCAAGAGGTCGTGGACGGTGATGAAGTTGCCGAGCGACTTCGACATCTTCTCGCCTTCCACCTGCAGGAAGCCGTTGTGCACCCAGTAGCGCGCCATAGCCTTGGTGTTGTGGGCGCAGCGCGACTGGGCGATCTCGTTCTCGTGGTGCGGAAAGACGAGGTCGATACCACCGCCGTGGATGTCGAAGATCTCGCCTAGGTGCTTCTCGGCCATGGCGGAGCATTCGATGTGCCAGCCCGGGCGCCCGGGCTCCTTGATGCCGGCAGGCGATGGCCATGACGGCTCGCCGGGCTTCGACGGTTTCCACAGGACGAAGTCCATCGGGTCTTTCTTGTAGGGCGCCACCTCGACGCGGGCACCCGCCGCCATCTCGTCCAGAGTGCGGTTGGACAGCTTGCCGTAGTCGGGCATCGAAGGGACGTCGAACAGCACGTGCCCTTCGGCGACGTAGGCGTGGCCGTTGGCGATCAGCTCCTCGATCAGCGTCCTCATCTCGGCGATGTGCTCGGTGGCGCGCGGCTCGATGGTTGGCGGCAGCACGCCGAGGGCCTTGATGTCCTCGTGGAATTGCTTGGCGGTGCGCTCCGTCAGCTCGCGGATCGATATCCCCTGCTCGGCGGCGCGGGCGTTGATCTTGTCGTCCACGTCGGTGATGTTGCGCACGTAGGTGACGTGCTTCTCGCCGTAGATGTGGCGCAGGAGCCGGAACAGGACGTCGAAGACGATGACGGGACGCGCATTACCGATGTGGGCGAAGTCGTAGACGGTCGGGCCGCACACGTACATGCGCACGTTCTGCGCATCGAGAGGAACGAATTCCTCCTTGCGGCGCGTCAACGTGTTGTAGAGCATCAGAGGATGCGCTTCGGCCATGACGTCCCTAAGTCCCCAGGGTCGCTGGCGGGGCGATTTCTCTGTCTCAGAATTTGGGCAAAGAAGCGCGCCGCGCGCCAGCGGTGATTGCTAGCTCGAAATAATGATAATGCCGCAGATGTTCACGGCAGGTGTGGGCAGCTTGCGCTTCATGGGCGCCGTTATGCGCAAACTCCCCTCTTCTCGTCAAGCGCACGCCGGCTAATGCATGCCGTGGCTTGATTTTTCCACCATGAGCGGCGCGATCTGAGGTGCGGCGGGCCGCCCCAATTGCTCCGCATTGACCCCCTAACCCCTCATGTCCATAGTGCCCCGGCAAGCCGAGGAAGCGGGCGACGGGGCAGGCCTCGGGGCCACGGCAGGACAGATTTCGGAAATGCGCAAAGCACGTGCCCGGCGGCATGCTCTCGGTGCGGCGGTCATCGCCGCAACGGTTCTCGCAGCCTGCCCGGCGCTGGCCCAGGGCTGGTGGCCGTGGAACAGCAACGAGCAGGAGCGCCCGCCCGTCCCGCAGGAGCCCGTCTACAGGCAACCGCAGCCGGGGGTACCGCCGATGGAGCAGCCGCGCCCCGAGCCGGCACCCGGCGCTCAAGTCCCGCCCCCGGCGCAACCGCCTACGGTGAACTGGTCAACGAAGAACCCGATCTGCCTGCAGCTCGAGCAGCGGCTGGTGCAGGATGGTCAGCGCTCCAGCAGCATGCGCGATCGGCTGCCCGCTATCGAGGCCGAGATGAGCCAGGTCGAGCGCGCCTACGAGCAGACGCAGTCCGACCTCGAGCGTTCCGACTGCTATGAGTACTTCCTCTTCTCCAAGACACTGCGGCGCACGCGTCGCTGTGTGGACCTCGCCCAGCAGCGCGATGCAGCGCAGCGCCGCCTCGGCGATCTCGAGGCGCAGCATCAGCAGATCGCGAACTCAGGCGAGCGCTCCTATCGCGAGGAGATCGTGCGCGAACTGGCCCGCAACAACTGCGGCAACAACTATACCCAGGAGGCACGCCGCTACGACCGAGAGGGCGGCGACTCCATCTGGCAGGACGAGGGTGAGAGCAGCTTCTCCGGCCGCTGGACGCCCTTTGGGGGTACGTCGTCGGCCGCAACCTACCGCACCGTGTGCGTGCGCCTCTGCGATGGCTATTACTTTCCTGTGAGCTTCTCGACGCTGCCTAGCCACTTCGAGCAGGATGCAGAGGCCTGTCAGTCGCGGTGCGCGGCGCCGGCGGAACTCTACTACTACCAGAACCCGGGCGCGGGCATGGACCAATCCGTGTCCTTCCGCGAGCAGCAGCCGTACACCAGCCTCAAGACCGCCTTCCGCTACCGCAAGGAGCTGGTGAAGGGCTGCTCGTGCAAGGAGGCCGAGTACGTAACCCCCGACGCGAGCAAGCGCGCCGACAAGGGCGCGACCACCGGTTGGGAGGCGCGCTCTGAGATCGAGGCGCAGCGGCAGCAATGATATACGCGGCGCTGCAAGGCGTGCGGAAACGGGGAAGTTGACGAACCCATGTACGTCGCCGGCGCCCCCGACAGTCTGCTCCAACTGCTGGAGATACGCCCACTCGGCATCGACGATCTTTCCACCGTCCGCTATGTCGTCAGCGCCGCGTTCCAGCGCACCGCGAAGGAGCACTATTCCGCCGCAGAGGTCGAAGCTTTTGCCGACTTCGTGCGCAGCCCCCACTATAGCGACCTGCTGCTCGGCAACCGCGCCTACGGCGCCTGGGTCGGATCGGAGATGGTCGGCGTCGCCGCCTGGTGCATCGGCGAGCCGAAAAGCGCGACGGCGCGCGTCCTCTCGCTGTTCGTGCACCCCATGTTCGGGGCCAACGGCATAGGCACGCGACTTGGCGAGTACCTTGCCGACGAGGCGCGCGCCGCGGGATATCGCGCGCTGGAGGCCAGCGTGACGCTCAACGCCGCCGCCTTCTTCGAGCGGCTCGGCTATCTCGAGACACGGCGCGGCGTCTGGGGTCTGCCCTCGGGGCGCGAGCTGCCAATCGCCTTCATGCGCAAAGTCTCCGGCGGCCGACCCGACATCGTCAACTGAGACGAGGCCACCGTCAGGCCGGGTTTCCGCGCAGCCGCGCCTCAGCCTTGGCGCGCCCGATCAGCGGCAACAGCGCCTTCAACTCAGGGCCGTCCTCCCGTCCGGTCAGCGCCAGCCTTAGCGGATGGAAGAGCGCCCGTCCCTTGCGGCCGCTGGCAGTCTTCAGTGCGGCTATCCAGACGTCCCAGGTCGTATCGTCCCAGGGCTCGGCCGGCAGCAGCGCCGCCGCCTGCTGCGCAAGCTCGCGATCCTCGATGAGCGGCGCGATTTGCCCATCGATGATGCCCCACCATGTCGCCGCATCGGCAAGCACGGTGAGGTTGCCGCGGACAGCCTGCCAGAAGCCTGGTCCCGCACTGATGCCGATGGCACGAAGGCGATCTTCAACCTCCTCGTAGGGCGTCGCGTGCAACAGGCGTGCGTTCAGAGCGCGCAGCTCGTCGGGATCGAAGCGCGCCGGGCCGGTGGAGATCTTCTCGAAGGCGAATTGGCGCGCGAGCGTATCGAGGCTGTGGTGCGGCTCGATTGCATCCGAGGTACCAATCAGAGCCGTATAGCTGGCGAGCGCCAGGGGCTCGAGACCTTCCTCCCGCAGGCTGGCAATCGACAGCGCGCCAAGGCGCTTCGACAGCGCGTGGCCGTCGGCGCCGATGAGCAGGCTGTGGTGCCCGAAGGCCGGCGGCTCATCACCGAGCGCCTCAAAGATCTGGAGTTGCACGCCGGTATTGGTGACGTGGTCCTCGCCGCGGATGACGTGCGTCACGCCGAATTCCGCGTCGTCGATGACACTGGTGAACGTGTAGAGGAAGGAGCCGTCCGCGCGGACCACGACGGGATCCGACAGAGAGCCGACATCCACCGTCTGATCGCCGCGGATGAGGTCGTTCCACGAGACGATCGTGGGCGCCGGTGCGAGCCCCTCCTCGGCGTTATCCAATCGGAAGCGCCAGTGCGGCTTGCGGCCCTCGGCCTCGAGAGTCGCCCGCTCCTTGTCGGTGAGCTTCAACCCACTGCGGTCGTAGATGGGCGGCAAGCCGCGCGCGAGCTGGCGCTTGCGCTTGCGGTCGAGCTCGTCCTCGGTCTCGTAGCACGCGTAGAGGCGCCCCTGCAGCTTGAGCCGCTCGGCCGCGGCCACGTAGCGGTTAGTGCGCTGCGACTGGCGCTCCTCGCGCGTCCAGGTGAGCCCGAGCCAGGTGAGATCGTCGCGAATACCTTCGGCGAACGCCTCCGTCGAACGCTGCAAATCGGTGTCGTCGAGGCGCAGCCAGAAGGCGCCCCCGGCCTGGCGAGCGAACAGCCAATTGAGCAGCGCCGTGCGCACGTTGCCAACGTGCAGGCGCCCCGTGGGGCTCGGCGCAAAGCGGACGGTGACGGGCATGGGCGACGCTTGAAGGCCTGAGATCGCGGCAACCTATAGACACCAACCGCGAGAACTCAAGCGCCATGCAAATTGGGCGATATCCCCTAGAGGATATCGCCCAATTGAGATTGCGGCTCGCGTCAGAAGTTGATCTTGGCGCCCATGATCACTTCCTGGAAGGCATCGAGCTTCGTGACCCCATCGGGCGCGCGGCCCGCGGCGGCCGTGACGGCGTTGCCCGTCAGCTCGCCGTCCGAGTGCTGGTAGAGGGCATAGATGATCATCGAGGCGTTCTCGATCTCTTGCACGATACCACCCTGCCAGTGGGTAGCGTCAGTGGCGACCGTTATCCCCGGATTGGAGCCTGCGTCGTCGTGACGGTACTGACCGTAGATCGCCGTCTTGCCGAGCGGAAGCCACTTATACTCGATACCGGGTTGCAAGAACCAAGTATCGCTGTTCGTCAGGAAGACCGTGCCGGGCGTATAGTCGCGGTCGTTGTCGACGTGCTGGCGGCCCCAGCCACCGAAGAGGTAAAGCCCGGTTGGCGTGTGCTGCACGGTCGCTGCTGCACCACCCCATTTGCAGTCGAACTCAAAGTCTGACGCTCCGATAGGGGTGGCGGGAAGGCAAGCGGTGCCGGTGGAAAGCCCATCGGTGCTGTTGCCATAGCCCGCTCTAGCCGCGACCTTGAAATCATGAATTTCGCCCTTGTAGATGAGGGCAACATCGGCGAGATCGTCCTCTCCCCAAGCGGCCGCAACCGAGAACCCGGCGATCGTCGGCGTGTCATAGCGTATGACGTCGCGGCGGCCGTCCTGGCCGGGCGTCGAGTTGTTGAAGCCGCGCAGTGCATCCGTCCACCGCAGCGGCGAGCCTGCTGGCGCGGTGCCGATGAATTGGCCGTTGGCGCGCAGGAAGAACTGGCTCAGGTAGACCGCCGGAGATTCGGCGTCGTTGAAGCTGCGCGTCAGGGTGAAGTTGGCATCATCGAGCAAGTGGTAGGTAGCCGTCGCGTTCAGACCGACGGCGAGCTTGCCCAGATGCTCGCTCTTGACGAACCAGTTGCTTTTACGAAGGGTGAAAGTGAAATTATCGCCTTCGCTCAATTGGCTCCAACCGCTGGACGGATGCCCGGCAACACCGACCTCGATCTCGTAACCGGCCGACCACCCCTTAGCGATCTTCGCCTCGCCGGTGAACTTGAAGCGTGACTGCTCGACCTGGTTGGTGCCGATGTAGGCGTTACGCTCGGTACCGTCGTCCCAGAGGAAGACGGCCTCATGGACCCAGCCCGAGACCGTGAGGCTGACCTTGCGGTTACCTTTGCGCGCAGTCGTCGCTTCCAGCTCGGCGATGCGCTCCTCGAGATCGGCGCAGCAACTACCACCGAGATCGGCGGCGCTCGCCGGTGATTGGGCCAGGACCCCGCAGGCAGCAACACCCGCCGCCAGGGTACTCATTGCACGCCAATAAGCTTTGCTCTGCATGATTGCCGTCCTTGGTCTCAGCATGGACGGCATAAAGAACTGATTCGTTGTAATCTTCTGTGTCAGTGCGGTTGCACTGCCGTAGCGAGCCGCATCTGCTTCTGCAGACGAATTCCACATGCAGCCGTACGGATATGCACACTACGCGCAAGTAATTCGCTGTGATGGATTCGTTATTGCAGCATGCGCGCTAAAGCGGCTCGCGGTACTTATTGACGATGGGATAGCGGCGATCGCGCCCGAAGTTGCGTGCGGAGATCTTGACCCCGGGCGGAGCTTGGCGACGCTTGTACTCCGCAAGATAGAGCAGCCTCTCTATGTGCTTCACAGTCTCCGGGGCGTGCCCGCGCGCCGCGATGTCCGCGAGCGGCATCTCCCTCTCCACCAGACAGGAGAGAATGTCGTCGAGCACCGCGTAGGGCGGAAGCGAATCCTGGTCCGTCTGGTTCGGGCGCAGCTCCGCGGTCGGCACCTTGGTGATGATCTCTTCTGGAATTACCTCGCCAGGCGGCCCCTTGCCGTCCTTCGGGACATGCGCATTGCGCCAGCGCGCCAGGCGGTAGACCTCCGTCTTGTAGAGGTCCTTCACCGGATTGAAGCCGCCGTTCATGTCACCGTAGAGCGTCGCATAGCCGACCGACATCTCCGACTTGTTGCCGGTTGTCAGCACCATGGCGCCGAACTTGTTCGACAGTGCCATCAGTATGACGCCGCGGGTGCGCGCCTGCAGGTTCTCCTCGGTGGTGTCGGCATTCGTGCCCTTGAGGGCCGGCTCGAGCACCTTCGTCAGCCCAGCGACGGCATCCTCGATGGGCAGCGTTTCGTAGCTGATCCCTAGCGCCTCGGCGCAAGCAGCGGCGTCGCGCACGCTCGCTTGCGAGGTATATCGGTACGGCATCATGACGGCCCGCACCCGCGCTGGACCAAGCGCGTCAACGGCGATGGCCGCGACGAGCGCGCTATCGATGCCGCCCGAAAGCCCAAGGATCACGCCGGGAAAGCCACTCTTGTCGACGTAGTCGCGTACGCCCAGCATGCAGGCCTGGTAGGCCGCGGCATCACCGTGATCGAGGACCGCCCGCTCGCCGGTAGCGCAACTCCAGCCGTGCTCGCCGCGGTGCCATTCGGTCAGGACGAGCTGCTCCTCCCACGCTGGGACTTGCACAGCGAGACTGCGGTCGGCGTTGAGCACGAACGAGGCGCCATCGAAAACCAATTCGTCCTGCCCACCGACCTGGTTGAGGTAGATGAGCGGCAGGCCGCTCTCGGTCACACGCGCAACGGCAACGTTCATGCGCATGTCCGGCTTCGTCCAGTCGAACGGCGAGCCGTTCGGCGCGATGAGTATCTCGGCACCGGTTTCAGCGAGGCACTCCACGACCTCGCTGCCCCAGATATCCTCGCAGATCGGCACACCAAGTCGTACGCCGCGGCAGCTCATCGGCCCCGGCAATGGACCGGCGGCGAAGACGCGCTTCTCATCGAACACGCCATAGTTTGGTAGATCGACCTTGAAGCGGACGCCCGCGACCTGACCCTTGTCGAGCAGTGCGACGGCATTGTAGACGCCGTCGCCTTCGGGCCAGACCGTGCCGACGAGCACTGCCGGGCCGGCACTCAGCTCGCTCGCCACCGCCTCGACGCTCCTGCGTGCCGCGGCCGCGAATGCCGGCTTCAAAACCAAGTCCTCGGGCGGGTATCCGGTGACGAACAATTCGGGGAAGACGACGAGGTCGGCGCCCAGCGTTGCGGCGCGCGCGTGAACCTGGCGCAGCTTGGCGATGTTGCCGTCGATATCGCCGACGGTGGGGTTCGCCTGGGCGAGTGCGATCTTGAGCGTGGGCGGCACGGTGTCCGGCTGAGCAGGAGTCATGGGGCGAAGATGTAGGGCCGGCGACCGTCGGGGTCCAGCGGCAAGCGGCCGCGCGCATCGGCTGCGGCTCGCCTCCGCCACGACAACAATCCAGCCATGCGTGATATCCCCTTTGCCATGTCACTGCATCCTGCTTCTGTAAGGCTCCCCTTCCAAATCGTGGGCTCCCCGTGCTGTCCTTGCTGACGATCGTCGCGCCGATCTTCGCGCTCATCCTCTGTGGCTACGTCGTGCGCCGGTGGGAATCGATCGGGGCGGCCGCCGTCTCGGAGATCAACAAGTTCGTCGTCTACCTCGCGCTTCCAGCTCTGCTGTTCGACGTCATGGCGAATGCAAGCTGGCACGATCTGATGCAACCTGGCTTTCTTGCCGCCTTCGGACTCGCCTGCGGCGCCGTGTTCTACGGCACAGTTGCTGTCAGCCTGATGTTGGGTCGTCCGCTGACCTCGGCGGGCATCGACGGGCTACTCGGCTCTTACGCCAACACGGCCTACATGGGCTTTCCCCTGTTCCTTACGCTCTACGGACAGGAGGGGCTGGTGCCGGTGACGATCGCCTCGATCCTCACCGTCTGTGTGTTGTTCGCCTCGGCGATCGTCGTGATCGAGATCGGCAACCAGGACGAGGCGCATCCGCTGCGCTTGGCGGCCAAGGTGGCGGCCACTCTGGCGCGCAATCCACTGCTGGTCGCCCCTGTTGCCGGAGCGCTCTACAATGCGACGGGGCTCGGGGTGCCGACAGCGGCGGAGACGTTCCTCAAGCTTCTGGGGGGTGCCGCGAGTCCAGCAGCGCTGGTGGTCATCGGATTGTTCCTCGCCGGACCGCGGGCCATCTCGCTCAAGGAGGCGTGGACCGCAGCAGGCATCTCGTGCATCAAGCTACTCGTGCAGCCGGCGCTGACCTTCGGGCTTGCCCTGCTGTTCTCGGTACCGCCGCGGCTTGCCGTCATGGCGGCTCTGCTCGCCGCCCTGCCGACGGGAACCGGGCCATTCATGCTCGCAGAACTCTACAAGCGGCCGGCCGGGGTCACCTCAGCGGTCATCCTCTTCTCGACGCTCGGCTCGCTGCTGACGCTACCACTGGTGATGTGGGTGCTGGGGGTCGAGGCGGCGCCGCGACCCTAAGCGGGCTGCTTAGCCGACGGCCGTAAGCGGCGTCGGCGGGCGTGCCGCGCCTTCGCGCTCCTGCTTCAGGCGCTCGGCGATCAGGAAAGCCAGTTCGAGGGACTGGTCAGCGTTGAGGCGTGGATCGCACAGCGTATTGTAGCGGTCCTTCAGTTGTGCCTCGGAGATATTGGCCGCAGCTCCGCCCGTGCATTCTGTCACCGGCGAGCCGGTCATCTCGACGTGGATGCCCCCGGCGTAGGTGCCCTCGGCGCGGTGCACGTCGAAGAAGGCCTCGGCCTCCTTGAGGATGCGGTCGAAGGGGCGCGTCTTGAAGCCGCCAGCGGCGCTGATGGTGTTACCGTGCATCGGGTCGCAGGACCAGACGACGAGGCGGCCATCGCGCTTCACGGCGCGGACAAGAGCCGGAAGATGCTTCTCTACCTTGTCGGCACCGAAACGGCAGATGAGCGTCAGGCGCCCAGGCTCATCGGTCGGGTTGAGGACGTCGATCAGGCGCAAGAGGCCGTCGGCATCGAGCGAGGGGCCGACCTTGAGGCCGATCGGATTGCGGATGCCGCGGCAGAACTCGACGTGCGCGTGGTCGGGCTGGCGCGTGCGGTCGCCGATCCACAGCATGTGGCCGGAGGTGGCGTACGGCGCCTGCGTGCCACCTGCCTCGTCGCGGCGCACCAGAGCCTGCTCGTAGCCCAGCAGCAGCGCCTCATGGCTGGTATAGAAAGTCGTCCGGCCCAGCGCTGGAACGGTCTCGGCCGTGACGCCGCATGAGCGCATGAAGCTCAGCGCCGTCTGGATCTGCTCGCCCATCTCCCGGTATTTCTTGCCGAACGGGCTTTTGTTCTCGAAGTCGAGCAGCCAGCGCAGCACGTTCTCGAGGCTGGCGTAGCCGCCCTCGGAAAAGGCGCGCAGCAGGTTGAGCGTCGCCGCCGCCTGCCGGTAGGCCTCGAGCTGGCGCTGCGGGTCGGGGATGCGCTCGGCCTCGGTAAAGCCCGGGCCGTTGATGATGTCGCCGCGGTAGCTCGGCAGGGTGATGCCGTCGCGCGTCTCGGTCGGCGAGGAGCGCGGCTTGGCGAACTGGCCGGCGACGCGCCCGACCTTCACCACCGGGACGCCGCCGGAATAGGTCAACACCACCGCCATCTGCAGAAAAACGCGGAACAATTCGCGGATGTGGTTGGCCCCGTGCTCGGCAAAGCTCTCGGCGCAGTCGCCGCCCTGCAGCAGGAACGCATTGCCGGCCGCGACGTCGGCCAGCGAGCGCTTCAGCTTGTCGGCCTCGCCGGCAAACACCAGCGGCGGGAAGGAAGCGATCTTGGCCTCCACCTCGGCCAGCGCCGCCGCGTCGGGATACTCCGGGACCTGGACGATCGCCTTCGACCGCCAGCTATCCGGGGACCATGCTAGAGCCATTGCCAACACTCCGTCGTCGCCTTGCGGGCGCCCGAAGCAGCTCGGGCGCGGTAACGCAAGCGCATCGTTTTATGGGGCATAATGCCTTTTGTCGCAGGATATAAGCTACCTCGGCCGGCATGGCTAGCACAGGTGGGCCAGGCCCCGGGGGCCGAAAAGTTGCATGGGCCGGGGTAAAAGCAAATGAGCATCAAAGAACCGTCTTTCACCTTCGGCATCGAGGAGGAATACCACCTCGTCGACCTCGAGAGCCGGGGATTTGCGGCGGCGCCGGCCGAGATGATGAAGGCCTGCGAGGAGGCGCTCGGCAAACAGGTAGCGCCGGAGTTCTTTCGATCGCAGATCGAAATAGGTACCAGCGTTCTCAAGGACTTCAAGGCTGCAAGGGGCGAAATTGCAGGCCTCAGGCGCACCATTGCAGACATCACCCGACGGTATGCAATCGCACCCATCGCAGCCTCTACGCACCCCTTTGCCGACCGCTCCACCCTGGAGACGACGCCCAAGGCCCGCTACCTCGCCCTCGCCAAGGACTTTGCCGGCATCGGGCGGCGGATGGCCATCTGCGGCATGCACGTCCACGTCGGGATCGAGGACGACGACCTGCGCATCGATCTCATGAACCAGGTGCGCTACTTTCTCCCCCACCTCCTCATGCTGTCGACCTCCTCGCCGTTCTGGCAGGGCGAGGACACCGGCCTCAAGAGCTACCGCCTCGCCGTGTTCCACGAGCTGCCGCGCACCGGCCTGCCGCAGCGCTTCGAGAGCTATCGCGAGTACCAGCGCACGGTCGACGTCCTGGTGCGCAACAAGGTCATCGAGGACGCGACCAAGATCTGGTGGGACCTGCGCCCATCCGGGCGCTTCCCGACCCTTGAGATGCGCGTCACCGACATCTGCACGCGCATCGACGACGCCATCTCCATCGCCGCGCTCTACGCCTGCACGCTGCGCATGCTGTGGCGTCTGCGGGCGTCGAACCAGAAGTGGCGGACCTATCCCGCCTTCCTCATCGAGGAGAACCGCTGGCGGGCGCAGCGCTACAGCGTGCACGACACGCTCTTCGACTTCGGCAAGGGGACGCTCGTCCCGTTCGCGGCGCTCATAGACGAGCTGATCGATCTCATCGCCGAGGACGCGGCGGTGCTCGGCTGCGAGCGCGAGGTGAAGCACGCGCTCAACATCGCCACGGGCGGCACGAGCGCCGACCGGCAGGTAGCGCGCTATCAGGAGCTGATCGCGTCCGGCTCGAGCGTCGACGAGGCGTTGATCGGGGTCGTCGACCTGCTCATCGCCGAAACCATCGCCGGCACGTGACCCCTATTCCCTCTACCCGAGAGCGGAGCGAATGGGGAGAGGGTCAGGGTGAGGGGCCGAAACCGGACACATCGCCAGCGGCTGCCCCTCACCCTAGCCCTAGCCCCTCACCCTAGCCCTCTCCCCGCACGCGGGGAGAAGGGATCAGAGGGTGGCTTGCATGCCGCCGTCGACCGCGAGCTCGGCGCCGGTGATGTAGGCGCTCTCATCCGAAGCGAAGAAGAGCGCCGCCTGCGCCACGTCCTCGCCGGTGCCGAAGCGGCGCAGCGGCGTCTGCTCCAAAAGCGCCTTGGAGAAGGCCTCGATCTTCAACACGCGCTCGGTCAGCGCCGTCTCGATGAAGCCGGGCGCCAGCGCATTCACGCGGATGCCGAACGGCGCGTACTCGACGGCGAGGCCGCGCGTCAGCGCCGAGATGGCACCCTTGGTGGCGCCATAGGCGGCGAGCGTGCGCATGCCGCGGTGGCCCATGATCGAGGCGAGATTGACCAGCGAGGCCTTTCCCGATGCCTTCATCAGCGGGAAGGCATCACGGGCGATGCGGATGATCCCGTCGAGGTTCACTTCGCGCAGCCTGACCCAGTCGGCATCCGACATATTGCGGAAGTCGGTGCGCACGTTGATGCCGGCGTTGTTGACGACCACGTCGAGCCGCTTCGCCTGCTGCTCGATGGCGCGCATCAGCGCCGTGACGTCCTGGCCGCGCGAGACATCGACCGTCATCGCCGTCGCCTTGAGGCCCTTGCCGGTGAGCTCGGTTGCCGCCTTCTCCGCACCGGCGCCGTCAACGTCCGTGATGTAGACGTGAGCCCCCTCGGCGGCAAAGAGCTGCGCCACCGCAAGCCCGATGCCGGCAGCCGAACCGGTGATGAGAGCGATCTTGTCCGTGAGCCGCTGCATGCGTGCCGCCTCCTTGAAGCCGTGGCGACCTAGCACCCGACCCCGGCGGTTTCAACTACGCCTGTCGTGCAGGACCTGATTGCGGCCGGTCGCGGCTGCGGCCAATACTCCCCTGCAACAGCCGCAACCGAGCATGGTCAGATGTCCAGCCCCTTCACGATGAACTCCTATCAGGGCAAGCAGATACTCGCTCTCGTCCGCGACGGCGACTTTGCCCACGCCGGCGAAGAGGAAGCCATCGAGCGTGCCATGCAGACCGTGCCCAAGGCGGGCGATCGGCAAATCCTCGACGCGGGCTGTGGGCGCGGCGGGACGGCAGCCTACATGCAGGCGCACGGCTGGGGCCGCGTGACCGGGATCGACATAGAGCCAAAGTCGATCGACTATGCGCGCGCGACGTACCCGGCGGCGGCGTTCCTTTGCTGCGACATCCATGACGTCGTCGCGCACGTGCCGGCGCAATTCGACGCGATCACGCTTTTCAATGTTCTCTATGCGCTGCCTGCTCAGGAAGCCGGGCTGAACGCGCTGGCAGGTCGCGCAAAGGCGAATGCGCGGCTGATGGTCTTCGACTACATCGATCTTGGCGGCTATCGCGATGCGCCGATCATGGACGCGGCACAGCCCTTTCTGCCCCATCCGCTAGCGAAGGAGAATGTTGCTCAAATTCTGGAAGGGGGCGGCTGGGCGCTGCAATCGGTCGACGATCTCAGCGAGGACTACGGGCGCTGGTACACGGCGCTCGTCGGTAGGATCGAGGCCAAGCGCGAAGCCATCGAGGCCCTCGCCGGACATGAGGCCTACGAGCACGTGCTCGGACGCTATAGCGGTCTGCTCACAGCGATCCGCGATGGCCGGCTGGGGGGCGCGGTGATCCACGGAGAGAAGCTCGCCTCAAGCGCTTGAATTTGCGCCGTCAGTACTTGAAGGCGAACTCGGCGCCGATGACGCGGCCGATGGCGGGGTAGCCGTTGTAGGTTTCGTAGTGCTGGTCGAGCAGGTTGCGGCCGAAGAAGGTGAAGGTCGAATCCCAGTTTCCGAGCATGAAGTGCCGGCCGATGTTGGCGTCGATCAGCTCGAAGTCGCCGACGCTGTTGTAGACACCGCCCGGCGTCATGAAGTTCGATAGGTAGCTCGACACGTAGCTGAGCGAAACCGTGGCGTAGTAAGGCCCAAGCTCCTGGGTGACCGTAGCGTTGACGAGGTCACGCGGCTTGGTGTGCGGATAGGCGGCATCGAGGGCGGCGTTCATCGGCGAGGTGGTGCCGTCGAGCGTCGTGAGATGCATCCAGCCGGCGCTATAGCTCAGCTTGCCGGGCAGGCCGGTACCAACGACGATGCCACGGGCGATGAGCTCGAAGCCGGCGCGATGCGTGTCGGCCTCGCGCCACTGGGCGACATAGGCGCCGTCCATTCCTGGCACGTAGCTCGCCGGCACTTTGTCGTTGGCGATGCGCGTGTCGAAGTAGGTCAGCGTCGGCATGAACCACGGCACATAGTTGGCGCTGATCGCCGCTTCCCACTTGTCTTGCGTCTCGCCGTCGAGCGGCTGGCCGGTGGCGGAGAGGACACCCGACACCGCACCCTGCTCAGTGCGAGAGTAGCGTCCCGATACGTTGATCTCGCGCGTCAACGCAACGGTCGCTCCTAGGCTCACGCTCTTAGCGAGCGGTAGATCCCGGTCATAGAAGTCCTGGCACGGCTGGGTGGCGGGCATGCCTCCCATGCCGCCACCGCCGCCCATACCGCCGCCGCTCATGCCACCACCACCCATGCCGCCGCCCATGTCCATCCCCATGCCCATGCCACCGGAGCAGTTCATGGAGCCGCTTGCGGACTCATCGTAAAGGTCGATGCCCTTGATGATGGTGTGCCTGTCGATGCGCCCGCTCGCGTCGAGCGTCAGGATGCCGTCGAAGAGCTTCTGCTCGGCGTTGATGTAGCCCCCGAGCGTCTCCTCCTCGCGCTCGCGGCCGACGAAGTAGAGCTCACCCGACGGGCTATGCCAGTGCACATACTGGCCGCCGACCTCGAGCAGGGTGTTGGCGAATGTGAAGCGGTGGCGCAGGTTGGCCGACTGGAGCCTGTCGCTTTCCTGATTCACCGACACGGTGTCGTTCATGTAGCTCGCCAGCACGTTCGCCTGCTCGATCTCGTTGAGCGAGACCGTAAGCAGCGTCGTATTGTGCTTGTCCCAGGAGAGGCGTGAGTTGGAAGCGAAGAACAGGGTATCGATGGGGTCGTACGACCACTTCTGGCTGGGGATCGGATCCATCAGCTCGCCGGCCCGGCCACGCTCGAAGCCGAACGACTGGCGGTCCCGATAGACCATCGCCTCGGTGAAGAAGCCGCCGCGACCGAAGCCGAGCTTGGCGATCGCGGTGCCTGAATCGCCCCACATGTTGTAGCCCTCGGGGCCATCCGTCGTCTTGTAGCCGCCGATTCCGGCAAGGTAGCCCTTCCAGCCGTCCTTTTCGAACGTGGTGCCGGCGTAGGCGCTCGCCGTCGCGGTATTGTAGCTCTCGACGGCTGCCCGCACCTCCGCCTCGGTCTTGTCCGGGCGTCGCGTGCGGATGACGATGAAGCCGCTGTTGAGCGCGCCCGATGCGGAGGAGAGATTGATCAAAGGCCCGAGCGTCAGCGCGGTGCCATCGCGGACGATGTCGATCTGCTCGATGGCAGAGACGGGGAGCTGGGCGAGGATGCGCCCGCCGATGAAGTCCGGCAGGTAGACGCCGTCGAGGATGAAGCCGAAGTTGCTGTCGCCACGAATGTTGAGGTTGAAGACATGCTTGCGGCCACGGTAGCTCGGCTGCACGCCCGTTGCGTGCGTCAACAGATCAAAGACATTGGCGGGGTGCAGGCGCTCGATGTCGGCCTTGGTGAAGGTCTCGCTATGCGCGCGGCTCGACGGCGCGACCCGATACGGGTTGTCGACGCTGTCGGCGCCAAGGTCCGACTTGAAACTAGCGACGGCACCTGCGGAGCCCTGCCCGCTGCCAGAGGTACTGCTCTGGCTGGTGGACGTCGGCGCGGCGATCGGCGCCGACGCGGCGGCTTTCTTTGGTTTCTTGGGCTGGGATGCCGGCTTCTGGTCGGTCGATACCACCACCGGAGGGAGGGGCTGGGTGTTCGCGCTCTTGGCACCGCTGGTGGCTTCTTGCGCGTAAGCAACGGGGACAAGCGATCCCATCGCGGCGCCGAGCAGCGCCGCGTACGCAACGGTACGCATACTAAAGAACTCCCCCAACACGACTTAGTCACGCTATATTCACATAGATATAGCGTTAGTCAACACGCCGAGCGAACTTTGCGCTTTGCCGGGGACGCCTGCTGCATCTTCGCCACGATGGCGCAACACCGCGTAGGCGTTGCGCATCAGGTTGCGCTCAGCCTGCCGCTTCCGTCGGCGCGATCCATTTCTCGCGCATGGTGACGAGCTCCTCGGCCATGGTCGGATGCAGCGCCATGGTGGAATCGAAGTCGGCTTTGGTGGCGCCAAGGCGCAGAGCGATGGCGGCCATCTGAATGATCTCGGCGGCGGATTCACCCAGCACATGGCAGCCGACGACCTTGCCACTCTCGCCGTCGACCAGGAGCTTCATGAAGGCGCGCTCGTTGCGTCCTGACAGGGTTGCCTTCATGGGGCGGAAGGCAGCTTTGTAGACGTCGAGCTTCGTGCAGCGCTCGCGCGCAAGGTGCTCGGGAAGGCCGACGCTGGCAAGCTCGGGGGTCGAGAACACGGCGGTGGGAATCAGCGTGTGCTCGATCATGTGCGGCTTGCCGCCGAACTCCGTATCGGCGAATGCGTGGCCCTCGCGGATGGCGACCGGCGTCAGAGCGGCGCGGTCGGTCACATCGCCGACGGCGAAGATGCTGTCCACCGTGGAGCGCGAGTACTCGTCGACGACGACGTGCCCGTTCCAGCCCAGCTTGACGCCGACCTTGTCGAGGCCGAGACCAGCGGTGTTGGGCATGCGGCCGATGGCGAACATGATCTGCTCGGCAGCGAGCGTCGTGTCATTCGACAGGTGGCCGACGAGCCCCTCGCCCGTCTTGTCGATGCGCGTGAAGACATGACCGGTGACGATGCGGATGCCTTGCCTGGCGTAAGCCTCGGTCAGGTAGTCGCGCAGGTCCTCGTCGAAGCCACGCAGGATCTTGTCGCCGCGATAGACGAGCGTCGTCTCGACGCCGAGACTCGAAAAGATGCCGGCGAACTCGACCGCTATGTAGCCACCGCCGGCGACGATGATGCTCTTCGGCAGCCGCGGCAGATCGAATGCCTCGTTGGAGGTGATGACGTGCTCGCGGCCGGGGATCGCCGCATCCATGTAGGGCTTGCCGCCGGTGGCGATGAGGATCTTGCCGGCGGTGAGCGTGCGCCCCGATTTGGCGAGCGTGACGCCGTTCGCGCCAACGACGGTCGCGCGCTCCTCGATGATCTCGACGCCGGACTTGTCGAGGTTGGTGCGGTAGGCCGCCTCGAGGCGCGCCAGCTCCTTGTCCTTGGCGGCGATCAGCGTCGGCCAATCGAACCTCGGCTTCTCGACGCACCAGCCGAAGCCGCGCGCGTCCTCGAACTCATCGGCGAAGCGGCCGGCGTAGACGAGCAGCTTCTTCGGCACGCAGCCGCGGATCACGCAGGTGCCGCCCACGCGGTACTCCTCGGCGACCGCCACCTTGGCGCCGTAGCCGGCGGCGATGCGGGCGGCCCGCACACCGCCCGATCCGGCCCCGATCACGAACAGATCGTAGTCGTGCTTTGCCATGCTCTATGTCCGTATTGTCAGCCCTCGCCATCCTCGGCGCCGAGCAGCGTGACGCCGTCGGCTCCGGCAATGATGGCGAGGTCGGCGATGCCGATGAAGAGACCGTTCTCGACCACGCCGGGGATGAGCTTCAGCGCCTCGTCGAGCTCCTCGGGCTCGTCGATGCGGCCGAAGTGGCAGTCGAGGATGAGGTTGCCTCCGTCGGTGAGGAAGGGCTTGCCGCCGGGCAGCATGCGCACGCGGATGTCGCCCTCGCAGCCGGCGTCGGCGGCCAGGGCGGTGATCATGTTGCGCGTTGCCGTCAGCCCGAAGGCGACAACCTCGAGCGGCAGCGGGAATGCGCCCAGCGTCGCGACCTTCTTGGAGGCGTCGGCGATGACGATCATGCGGCCCGAGGCGGTGGCGACGATCTTCTCGCGCAGCAGCGCGCCGCCGCCGCCCTTGATCAGGCGCAGCTCGCCGTCGACCTCGTCGGCGCCATCGACCGTCAGGTCGAGAAACGGCGCCTCGTCGAGCGTCGTCATGCGGATGCCGAGCGTCTCAGCCTGGGCCTGGGTCGCGGCCGAGGTGGCGACGCACACGACGTCGAGGCCAGCGGCCACCTTGCGGCCCAGCGCGTCGACGAACCTCGCCGCCGTCGAGCCGGTGCCGAGGCCGAGGCGCATGCCGGGCTCGACAAAGGCCAGCGCGCGCTCGGCGGCTGCCACCTTCAAGGCGTCTTGGCTCATGGCGCTCCCCGCGACATCCCGCTCGGATGCGCTGCCCTACGCGCACTCCAAGCCGGACGCAAGAGCGAGGTTGCGCCGGGCGGCTAGAGGCCGCCCATCAGCGTGTACTTGATCTCGAGGAACTCCTCGATGCCGTGGTGCGAGCCCTCGCGGCCGATGCCGCTTTCCTTCCAGCCGCCGAAGGGCGCGATCTCGGTCGAGGTGATGCCCTCGTTGACGCCGACGATGCCGTATTCCAGAGCCTCGGCGACACGCCAGCAGCGCCCCATGTCGCGGGTGAAGAAATAGGCAGCGAGCCCGAACGGCGTATCGTTGGCCATGCGCAACGCCTCGTCCTCGCTGTGGAAGCGGAACAGAGGCGCGACGGGGCCGAACGTCTCCTCGCGCGATACTTTCATCTGCGGCGTCACGCCGGTGAGCACCGTCGGCTCGTAGAAGTTGCCGCCGAGCGGCGACGGCGTGCCGCCGACGACGATCTTTGCGCCGTGGGCCACGGCGTCCGCGACGTGCTCCCCGACCTTCTCGACGGCCTCCTTGTTGATCAGGGGGCCGACCGTGACGCCGGACTCGGTGCCGGGGCCGACCTTCAGCTTCCTCACCGCCGTAGAGAGCTTCTCGGCGAACGCATCGTAGACGCCGTCCTGGACCAGGATGCGGTTGGCGCACACGCAGGTCTGGCCGGCGTTGCGGAACTTGGAGGCCAGCGCCCCGGCGACGGCACGGTCGAGATCGGCGTCGTCGAAGACGATGAACGGGGCATTGCCGCCGAGCTCCATGCCGACGCGCTTCACCGTGCGCGCCGCCTGCTCCATGAGGATCTTGCCGACCTCGGTCGAGCCGGTGAAGGTGATCATGCGCACGAGCGGGCTCTCGGTCAGCGCACGCCCAATCGGCACCGGGTTCTTGCCGGTGACGACGTTGAACACGCCTTTCGGCACACCGGCGCGGTGCGCCAGCTCGGCGAGCGCCAGCGCCGAGAGCGGCGTGTCCTCGGCCGGCTTCACGACGACCGTGCAGCCAGCGGCGAGCGCCGGTGAGACCTTGCGGGTGATCATCGCCGAGGGGAAGTTCCATGGCGTGATGGCACCGACGACACCGATCGGCTGCTTCAGGACGACGACGCGCGCGTCCGTCTTGTGCGTCGGGATCAGCTCGCCGAAGACACGCTTGGCCTCCTCGGCAAACAGCTCGACGAAGTTGGCGCCGTAGATGATCTCGCCGCGTGCCTCAGGCAGCGGCTTGCCCTGCTCGCGCGTCAGCAGCAGCGCCAGCTCGTCGGCGTGCTCGACGATCAGCTCGTACCAGCGGCGGATGATCTTCGAGCGCTCCTTGGCGAGCAGCTTCGACCAGGCCGGGAAGGCGCGGTGCGCGGCGGCGATGGCGACCTTCGTCTCCTCCTCGCCCATGTCGGGGACGTGGGCGATCTCCTCGCCCGTGGCCTTGTCATAGACCGGCATGCGCGGCTCGCCTGCCCAGGCGCCGTCGATGAAGGCTTGGGTTCGCAGCAGCGTGTTAAGGCTCTTTTCCATGGCAGCACCGGGTCAGCGGGGGCGCAAAGGCGAGCCTTTGTCTAGGATGCGCATTCCCGGGTTTCAAGATACACAAGGCTAACGCGGCGGTGCGCCGGCCGCTGCATTGCCCTTTCTCGGCGCTATTTGGGGCCTCATGCGCGATCTGACCCTCGTTTTCGACCTCGACGGCACGCTCGTCGACACGGCACCCGACCTCGTCGCCTCGACCAACCACATCCTCGACCACCTGGGGCTGCCACGGGTCGATGAGCGTACCTTGCGCCCCTTCGTGGGCCACGGTGCCAAGCACATGATCGAGAAGGCCGTCGGTCCGGCGGCGGAAGGCATGTCGGCGGCCCAGCACGAGGCGCTGCTCAAGCGCTATCTCGATTTCTACGGCGACCACATCGCCGATGCCAGCCGGCCCTTCGACGGCCTCGTACCGCTCCTGGAGAAGTACAAGTCCGCGGGGGTCAAGCTGGCGGTGTGCACCAACAAGATCGAGCGCATGTCGCGGCTGCTGCTCGATGCGCTCGACCTGTCGCGCTACTTCGATGCCGTTGCTGGCCGCGACACCCTCGGCGCTGCCAAGCCGCATCCCGACGCGCTGCTCGGCACCATCAGCCTCGCCGGTGGGGACAAGAAGCGCGCCATCATGATCGGCGACAGCGGCGTCGACATCGCCACGGCGCGCGCAGCCGGCGTGCCGGTGATCGGCGTCAGCTTCGGTTACACCGAGACGCCGGTGCGTGAGTTCGCTCCCGACATCGTCATCGACCACTACAGCGAACTCGAGCCTGCCGTCGCCAGCCTGATGCGGTGACTAACGCTGCGCACCCCCTCACCCGGCTGTCGCGCTCCAGGTGCCGGGCGCGCCTTCCGGCCGCAAGGCCTAAGAGACGCTATGGCTTTGCGGCTCCGCATCGGTAGCGGGCGTGTGCGGCCACAGACGCCTGCCGACCATGATGATCGCCGGAAGGAAGACAAGATCGGCGAGCAGCGACGCCAGCAGCGTGAAGCCGCTGATGAGGCCGAAGGTTCTGAGCGACGGCAGATCGGAGAAGACCGTCACGCCGAGGCCGAAGGCGAGCACGATGGTGGTCAGGATGATGGCTGGTCCAACGAGCACGCGGGCACGACGGATCGCGTGCTCGGCGGTGTCGCTGTTGCGCTCTTCGAGCCGCAGTCTGTTGAGGAAGTGAATCAGCGCATCAATGCCGAGCCCGAACACGACGAGGAGGGCAACAACAGACGCGAATTCCAGCCCCGCGCCTTGCGCCCATAGCAACGCCCCCGAGGCGAGCACGGGAAACAGCCCGGGCAGCAGGCTGACGACGGCCACAAACGGCGAGCGGAACGCGAGGCCCAACAGAACGCCGGCGAAGGCGACGCAGATCGGGATGCTCTCCTTGAGCTGGTCGATCATGCGAGCGCTGTTGCGGGCCGCGATTGCCGGCAGGCCGGTGACCGAGATCCGATAGCTGGGGTTGGCCGCTCGGATGGGATCGAGCGACCGGTCGATCTTCTCGACGACGGGCAGGATGTGGCTCGAGTCGACATCCGGCAGTCGGCCCGTGACGAGCACGGCATCCTGCTCGGCGGCGATGAACCTGCGCACGAGGTGCTCGGGGAGGATGCCGACGTATTTCTGCACCGTTTCGATGCGGTCATCGCCCGCCTCGTGCAGCCAGCGCCTGAGGCTCTCGATCGACCAGACGTTGCCTAGCCCAGCCTCTCTTTCCAAAGCACCGTGCACCTCGCCGATGATACCGAGCATCTTGGGCGAAAACAGAGGCGTCCCGTCGCTCCATTCAATCATGACATGCACCGGGTTGGCGCCGGTGAGCTTCTGGTCGATGCGGCTTGTCGCATCGAGCGCCTGCTCGCGGTCGGGCACTTGGTCGGCGAGGCGGTATCGCGTCGGCAAGTCGGCGAAGGCGGCGGCGAAGAGAAAGAACAGCAACAGGCCAATGGCCGAATAGAAATACGGCCGGTAGACGACGCGGTCGACGAGCCAGCCGACGATACCGCCCAGGCCATCCATCAAGGCATCGCCCGGTGTATGATCCTTGGCCAGCGTCGCCTCGTTGCGAATGAAGAGGACGGCGAGAATTGGCAGCACGAGGATGACGGCAACGAAGGATATGCATACGGCGATGGCACCGGCCATGCCGAACGTGCGGATGAGGCCCGACTCGGAGAATAAGAGCGCCAGGAAGGCCAGCAGGGCCACGCCGTGGGCAAGCACGCATGCCGGTCCAACGATGTTGATGGCGAAGCGCACCGCCTGGAACCGGTCCTCGCCTTCGCGCAGACGGATGCGGATGGCGGAGACCATCTGCATGCTGTCGGCGAAGCCCATGACCATGATGAGCGGCGTCATGACGTTGAGGAACAGGTTGAGCTTGAAGCCGAGCCAACCGAGCAGCCCGAGCGACCAGATCACGGCAAGCACCGGCGGCAATGCCGCGACGAGCATCAGCGACACGCGGCGGAAGAAGACGACGGCGATCGCTGCGCCGAAGAGCAGGCCAAGGCCATTATAGAGGAGCTGGTCGCGCTCGACGGCGTTGCGGATCTCGAGCTGCATCACCGGTGCGCCGGTGAGCTTGGCCTTGAGGCCGGTGCCTTCGAGTTGCTGGTCGACGGTGGCGTTGATGTCGCCGATGACGACGCGGGCGGTCTTGTCCTGCACCACCTTGCGGTCCAGAGCGATGACGATCATCGCCAACTGGCCATCGTCGGAGAGAAACTTGCCCTTGACGATGTCGTTGGTCTTGAGGGCCGCAATCATCGCCTCGTAGCCGGGGCCGTCGTCAGGCATGTCGTCGGGAACGATCGGCGCGGCGTATCCGCTCGCGTCCGGCTTGCCGCGGGCCGAAAGCATGGAGACGAGGCCGGAGACGCCATCGACGAGTTGCAGCTCCGTCGTCAGAGAAGCGAATGCCTCCAACTGCCGGCGCTGCAGCAGATCATGGCCTTCGACGACGACGAGCACGTCGTACTCGCTCGAGGGAAAGCGCCGGTCGATGGCCTCGTAGCGGCGGAATTCCTCGGTGTTGGTGCGGAAGAGATCCGACAACGAGTCATCGACCTGCAGGCGCGTGAGGCCGAAGAGCCCAACGATCGTGGCGATGGCAACGAGCAGCGTGACGACCACCGGCGCCCTGAGGGCAACGAGGCCGAGCTTCTCCAGTCCCAGTGAAAACACGAAGTTGCGGTGCTGGTCGCCAGCGTTTCCCATAACCTCCCCCGATGGCGCTCTGTCAGGCCCTTTTGTCGAGCGGCGCCGATGCCTCCTTGTCCCACGCAAGTGGGCTGCACGCCACGGGGAATCGGCAGGCGCGGACGAATGGTTGCATTTGCGTTGCACCCTGTGAAGAGCCCCTGCTGCCGGGGGTTTGCTGCCGCGACGAGCGCCCCAATATGGCCGTAAGGAGCGGGTCCTTACGGGCCTGCCATGCCCCCCAGCCTGGAACCTTGCCCGATGCCGCCGACTGCGCAGCTCTCGCCGACCACGACCTCCGCGGCTCCGCGCCGACGCGGCCGTCGCTGCGCCGCAGCGCTGCTGATGCTGACGATGCTGCTCGGAATGAGCACGCCAGCGGTGGTTCTCGCCACGCCACAACAGGCGCCCAACAGCCGCGTCGTGCTCGACCTTCCAGCCGATTTCATACCTTCACCGCTGTTTGCCGGATTTCAGAACGATACGTCCGGTGTCTCCTACGTGATCCTCGAGGCTCCGGTCGGCGAGTACGACAAGATGGCGCAGGGCTTCACGCCCGAGGAGCTCGCCAAGCGCGGCATCTCGCAGGTCGAGAAGGGAACGCTCGCGCGCAGCGATGCGCATGTCTACATGCGCGCCGTGCAGAAGTCGGAGGCGGGCACCTACGCGAAATATTTCGTGCTGTTCCGCACCAGCGACCAGACGGTGCTCGTGTCGGTCAACGTGCCCAAGCATGCGCTCGACAACGGCAGCGTGAAGGTGGACGAGATCGAGCGCGTGCTGGCAACCGCCAAGACCACCGAGCGGCCCGCCGTGCGCGAACTCTACTCGCTTTCCTATCTCGGGCCGTTCAAGGAAGCCGGCACGCTCGTTGGCACCAGCAAGGTCTACACGCTCGACGGACGCCTCGAGCCGGATCGCGCCGGCGAGACGCGGTCAGCGTTCATGGTGGCGCCGTCGCTCGACAAGCGGCCGGTGGCGGAGCCCGAAAAGCTCGCGGTCGCGCTGCTGGCGAGCCTTGCCGGCTTCAAGGACCTCAAGCCGGGCGAGCCGCGCCCGATACTGGTCGGCGGTCTCGACGGTATCGAGCTCGAGGCCGAGGCGGTCGATGAGGACGACGGCAAACCCATCCGCCTCTATCAGGCGATGCTGCTTGGCAAAGACGGCGGCTATTTCCGTCTCATCGGCATCGCGGCACCGGAGGATGCAGAGCGGGTCGCCGGCGAGTTCGCGAAGATCGCGCAGTCCTTCGCGCTGGTGCCCTGAGCGAGGGCGGGCACCTTGACAGTAGGCCGCGCGCCCTCGCATAAGGGCCGTCCGCCAACATTCGATTTCCGGCGCGGCGGGCGGTTAGCTCAGCGGTAGAGCACACGCTTCACACGCGTGGGGTCATAGGTTCAATCCCTATACCGCCCACCATCCCGATCACTGCTTTGCGCGCTCACGCGGATGGCGGTAGTAGCGCGTACCCTCGGTATGGGCGAGCGGGCAGGCACTCATCGGATTGTATTGCGAGCAGCATTTGGGCTGGCCGGTCGCGGCGTCGATGCTGCGCTGGCCAGGCAGATTGCAGGGCCCGCCGGCCTGCTCGGTGGCGAAATCCCAGTTCCCAGGATCGCCGTTTCCGTAGCCCATGTACTCGGCGCTGGCGGGAATGGTCGCGAGGGCTGGCGCGGCAATCCCGGCCGCCACGCAGATGCCGATCTTCAATGCCCGGTTCATGTTTCTCTCCCTGGCTGGTGCCGCTCGCGACACCTGTCCCCATTGAGAGCGGTAACAGGCCATTTGGTGCGTCGGGACGACGCGGGCAATGCCCGCCAATCTTACGGATTAGCCAAGACAATCTTACGCATCGCCGAAAAATGCGCGCCCTCAGCGGCGCGCAGCGGCCGCCTCGGCGCTTTCGTCGTCGTACATGGTTAGCATCGGCGGATCGAGCAGGATCACCTCGTCGTACTCGCCATAGCCGTTGAAACGGCCGGCGATGGCGCGCGCATAGGCGCCCATGTTGCCGATCTCGATGTAGTCGCCCTCGCGCACGCTGTCGGGCAGCATGAAGGGACCCTTCATGTGGTCGATCGAATCGCAGGTCGGGCCCCAGAACTCGAACGGCACCAGCGGATCCGACGCATCGACGCTGCGCGAGATGAGACGCGTCGGGAAGATGAAGCCCAGGTGCGCGGCGTCGAACAGCATGCCGTAGGAGCCGTCGTTGATGTAGAGGTTCTGCCCGCGGCGCGCGTCGACGCGCACGATGAGGCTCTCGGCCTCGGCGACGAGCGCGCGGCCAGGCTCGCACATCAGCTTGATGTTCTCCTTCACCGGCATCTTCTCGATGGTGGCGAGGATCACGTCCATGAAATCCTGCAGCGGGGCTGGATCGCTGTCAGGGTAGCGGGAGGGGAAGCCGCCGCCGATGTCGAGACGGTCGATCATGACGCCCGACTTGACGATGATGCGCTGCACCTCGCCCAGCGCCGTGACGTAGGCGTCCGGCGTCGTCGTCTGCGAGCCGACGTGGAAGGTGAGGCCGAGCTCGGCGGCGACCTGGCGCGTCTTCATCAGCAGCTTGGCGGCCTTGGCGCCGGCGATGCCGAACTTGTGCTCGAGCGGGATGCGGCTGTTGATGGCCGACACGGCGACGCGCACCCACAAGAGGAGGTCGCGGGCGCCGCCGGTCATCTCGATGATCTTGTCGAGCTCATCCTCGCTATCGAGGGCGAAGGAGCGCACGCCGAGGTCGTAGGCGCGGCGGATGGCGTGGCGCGACTTCACCGGGTGCATGAAGTGCAGGTGCGCGTCGGGGATGGTCACCGCGTCCTCGATCTCGGGCAGCGAGGCGACGTCGAAATGACGGATGCCGGCACCGTAGAGCGAGCCGATGAGGAACACCGAGCTGTTGGCCTTGTAGGCGTAGGCGACGTCGCCCGGGAACTTCTCCAGGAACCAGCGCGCGGCGCGTCCGGCGGCAAGCGGCCTCAGACCCCGCACCGGCCGCTCGGGCCGGCGCATGTCGATCAGCGCAGTCGCAGAGGAGAGCTTCTCCATCGCATAGGACCTCCACCGCTCGCGGGCGCACGCGAGCATTTGCCAGAAAGCAGAGACCGCCGAACCAGAAAGAGGGGTGCATTTAGGGTGCGCGTACCCCCCTGTAAAGACCTTTCTTATGACACGTCTTATGTCGCGCGATTGCGCGCCGGCAGGCGCCAGCCAGCGGCGCGGCAAGGCGGCGACAGAGCCGGTTGCCCATGATAGGTGATCCCTCAGCCTCCACAATGCGCTCCACAGTCGAGCTACAATCGTAACCGAACCCCCGGTTAGGGCTGTTCGGGAGCGCCCGCGCCTGCCTAAAACAGCCGACAGCTCGAGCAACGGCCACGCGGCGGTGAACACGTCTTTCATGCGTACTGGGGGCAAGATCCTGATCGACCAGCTCGCCCTCGAGGGCTGCCGCACGCTATTCACCGTGCCGGGCGAGAGCTTCATCGCGGCCCTCGATGCGCTGTTCGACGAAAGCGCCATCCGCACCATCGTCTGCCGTCACGAAGGCGGCGCGGCGATGATGGCGGAGGCCACCGGCAAGCTGACTGGCCAGCCAGGCGTCGCCTTCGTGACGCGCGCGCCGGGTGCCACCAACGCGGCGAGCGGCGTCTATATCGCGCATCACGACGCGACGCCGATGGTGCTGCTCGTCGGCCTCATTGCGCGCGCGCATGAGGGACGCGGCGCCTTCCAGGAGATCGACCTGCAAGCCACGTTCGGCGCCATGGCCAACTGGGTCGGCGTCGTGCGCGAGGTGGAGCGCATCCCCGAATATGTCACGCGGGCTTTCCAGGCGGCGATGTCGGGACGCCACGGCCCCGCGGTTCTCGGGCTGCCGGAGGATGTCCTCTCGGCGTTGGGCGTCGCAACGGCCATCACGGGCACGCGGGCGCCCTCACCGGCGCCATCAAGCGCCGACATGACGAAGCTCAAGGCCCGTCTCGCTGCCGCGGAGCGCCCGCTGATGCTGCTCGGCGGCGGTGGGTGGGGGCCTACGACCGCCGAGGATATCGGCAAGTTCGCCGGCGCCTTCGACATGCCCGTCGCCAGCAGCTTTCGCCGCCAGGACCATTTCGACAACCGCCATGCCTCGTACGTCGGCCACGCCGGCATCGACATGGATGCAAAGCTCGCCGCGGCTCTGCGCGCCGCCGACCTGCTGCTGATCGTCGGCGAAGGCCCTGGGGACATCTCTACTGCGGGCTACTCGCTGATCACACCTGGCCGGCCTCAACAGGTTCTGGCTCACGCGCATCCTGCGCCGGGTGAACTCGGCCGCGTCTTCCATACCGAGCTGCCAATCCTCACAACGCCGCAGGCCTTCGCCAAGGCGCTGTCGCGGCTCAAGCCCCCGGTGAAGCGCCGCTGGGGCCGGTTGCGCCGCGACCTGCGCACCAGCTACGAGCGCTCGCTCAAGCCGGTGCCCACCGCCGGCGCGGTTCGATTGGAAGAGGTGATCGCCACGCTTTCGCAGGAGTTGCCGGAGGACGCCATCATCGCCAACGGCGCCGGCAACTACACCGGGTTCCTGCACCGTTACTTCCAGTACAAGCGCTGGCCGACGCAGCTTGCCCCGACCTCGGGCTCCATGGGCTACGGACTGCCGGCGGCCATCGCCGCAAAGCTGGCGCATCCCGAGCAGACCGTCATCGCCCTCGCCGGCGACGGATGCCTGATGATGAGCATCGCGGAGCTGGCGACCGCCGTGCAGTATGGCCTGCCCATTGTCGTCATCGTCGCCAACAACGGCATGTATGGAACGATCCGCATGCACCAGGAGCGGCGTTTCCCTGGCCGCGTTGTAGGCACGACGCTGATCAACCCGGACTTCGTGGCTCTGGCGCGCAGCTTCGGCGCCCAGGGCGTCAAGGTGGAGACGACGGCCGCGTTCCTCCCGGCGCTCCGACGGGCCCTGGCCGCGCAAGTGCCGACGCTGATCGAGCTGCGCATCGACCCCGAGGCGATCAGCGCCCGACGAACTCTGTCGCAGGTACGCGGGAAATCGGCCTAGTTTAAAGAGCGCGCCTCACAACGCCACACTCGTAAATACTTCATTAATTCTGATGAGCTTCCGTTATCCAACGCTCGAAATCTGGTTAGACTAACGAGGTCTTATCGGTTACAAAACCATCAACTTGATCATAGACTCTCCCTATTCGAGGGTTCGCGCATGGATCTTCAAACCGTCAAAGCGCAATATGGAGTCCACTGGGCCTGGGCTCGTACCGGCGCTCTTATTCTCTTTCTCGTCACAGGCATGCTGCTCGCGGCGTCGCTGACGGTGTTCCGCAGCACGGCTTCGGCAGACGGATCCTTCGAGACCGGCACAAGCGTTTCCATGCTCCTCTTGGCGCCACGAGCTAGCTAGACGGCACTCTCCCCACAGAAAAGATTAGATCTTCCTGGCCTCGGCTCCCAACGGAACCGAGGCCATTTTTCTCAGTGCCTGGGGTCGCGGCTGGTGCTAAGCGCACGCGCTGGACGCAACGGAGGGCAGCAATGGCTAAGGTGGCGTGGATCGGCCTCGGCGTCATGGGATTCCCCATGGCCGGGCATCTGAAGACGGCTGGCCACGACGTCACCGTCTACAACCGCAACGCCGCGAAGGCGCAGGCCTGGGTCGAGAAGCACGGCGGCCGCAGCGCACCTACGCCCGCCGTGGCGGCCCTGTCGGCTGAGTTCGTCTTTGCCTGTGTCGGCAACGACGATGACCTGCGCGCGGTGACGACAGGACCAGACGGCGCCTTCCGCGGCATGGGCGCCGGTGCGGCCTTCATCGATCATACAACAGCCTCCGCCGAGGTGGCGCGGGAGCTCAACGCAGCGGGCTCGTCGCGCGGCATCGCCTTCCTCGATGCGCCGGTCTCGGGCGGCCAGGCAGGAGCCGAGAACGGGGTGCTCACGGTCATGGTCGGTGGCGAGGAAGAGCCGTTCTCGCGCGCCAAGCCGCTGATCGAAAGCTATGCGCGGGCGGTCAACCGCATCGGGCCGTCCGGCGCCGGCCAGCTCACCAAGATGGTCAATCAGATCGCCATCGCTGGCCTCGTGCAGGGGCTGTCGGAAGCGATCGCATTCGCCGAGGCCGCAGGGCTCGACCTCGAACTCGTCATGCAGACGATCTCCAAGGGTGCCGCCCAATCCTGGCAGATGGAGAACCGCTGGCGCACCATGCACGAAGGCAAGTTCGATTTCGGCTTCGCCGTCGACTGGATGCGCAAGGACCTCGCAATCTGCCTTGGCGAAGCGCAGCGCAACGGCGCCAGACTGCCGGTGACGGCCCTGGTCGACAGCTACTACGCTGAGGTGCAAGCGCACGGTGGCGGACGCTGGGATACGTCGAGCCTCATCACACTGCTCAAGAAGCATGGAGCATGAAGTCGTTTCGCAAGGAGCTGTGGTTCGACATCCCGAACCGGCGCGCGTTCATCAACATCACGCCGGAAGTCGAGGCCGCGTTGCGCGAGAGCGGCATCAGGGAAGGTCTGGCGCTGGTCAATGCCATGCACATCTCGGCGTCCGTGTTCATCAACGATGATGAGCGCGGGCTGCATCACGACTATGAGGTGTGGCTGGAGAAGCTCGCGCCGCACGCGCCAGTGGAGCAGTACCAGCACAATCGCACCGGAGAGGACAACGCCGACGCACACCTGAAGCGGCAGATCATGGGGCGCGAGGTCGTCGTCGCCGTGACCGATGGCAAGCTCGACTTCGGCCCCTGGGAGCAGATCTTCTACGGCGAGTTCGACGGGCGCCGGAAGAAGCGGGTGCTGGTCAAGATCATCGGCGCGTGAGCATAGGCCCCGCGGCCTGCTCGAAGTTCGGCTTCGGAGCTGTGGCTAGCGCGTTTTCCGATCAGATGGGCGCGCTTCGCTCCACCCTCCCCTCGATGGGAAGGGGACCAGGGAGTGCAATTCCAGCCGATAGGAAAATGCTCTAGTGTCCTGAGTCAGAAGTTCACAGGGTCAGATTGTGCGAACACTGGCAGCTTCATCGCAGGGAGCGAGGGAGGCT
>Ga0164243_10000802_pt1 | contig 54903 bp, 53 predicted proteins | sample OricompcompostOP_FD_108781 | JGI IMG/M metagenome (GOLD analysis project Ga0164243, IMG submission 108781) | Organic Plus compost microbial communities from Emeryville, California, USA - Original compost - Organic plus compost (OP) | ecosystem: Engineered > Solid waste > Mixed feedstock >... | reverse complement strand
TCCTTGATGCCGACGGGCATGCCATCTATTGGCGACAAAGGCTTCTGGGATCGCCAGCGTTGAGTAGAGGCATCTGAGGCTTTTCGCGCCGCCTCAAGATCGACATGGACAAATGCTTTGATCTGCGGCTCCCACTCGTTGTAGCGGTCAATGCAACGTTCTAGGAAATCGCGCGGGGAGTCCGTGCCATTGCGAAATGCCTCTGCGTTTGACGTGTATGAAGCGACAACGGGTATTGGCATGGAGTTACATCCGAGTGACGTGGACATGCAGGAGGGCAGGCATGCCACTTTTGATTGCCTGCATGCATCGCCCAATCGCTGCAGTCACTTGGTCTGGATCGGTAAGCTGTTCGCCATATCCACCGGCTGCTTCAACGATCTTCGAGAACTGCATATTGGTCGGAAGGGCCGCCTGATAGAGCCCGCTGGTTTTGGCTTCGCCTTCGGGGTAGACGCGTAACGTCGCGCCCTTGACGGCGGCCCATCCCGAGTTGTCCATCACGATCGTGAAGATCGGTAGCCGGTATTGTTTCGAAACGGCGTAGACGGCGGTGGGATTGTTGAAATAGAAAGTTCCATCTCCGACGATCTGCACGACGTGGCGGTCCGGCTTTGCCAGCTTCACACCAAGCGCAGTGCCGCCCGATGCCCCCAATCCGCCACCGGCGTTACTGATCATGGTGCCCGAGTTGGGGCGCGGAATCTGTAGGTTGGGAATTGACTGGCGAGTTACGGCTTCATTGACGACAATATCGTCCGGGCCAAGGACTTTCGCGAGTTCGGCGCAGAGGTAGTGCGGATTGATCTCGCCAGTTTTTCCCATGGGAGCGGCGAGCGCCGCAGCTTGCTTTAGGCGGCTTTTCTGATCAGTCGTGAGCCGCTTAAGGCGCTCGTCTGCCTCCGCGCGATACGCGGTGCTAGCTCGCTTCTCAATAGTTTCGGCAAGTTGCGTAATGATCCGACTGCTTCGGCCCTGCAATCGCAGGTTTGCCGGAAACGTCCACATCGGGGATCCGGACTTGAGCACGTCGACATCGATTTGTGCCCAAAAAGTATCGGGATTGACAGGCGTTGCGCTCGGTAGCCATGGAACGTCGATATCGACGAGTAATCCGAGATCGACATCCATCAGGCTTTCGGGTTGGAAGCCCCCGAAATGCTCGCTCGATCTGGAAATATTGACGAACGTCAAATAATCGATGACACGGATACCGGTGCATGCAGCGAGCCGTTCGATTGCGGCCGACGCGCCGGGATCTCGGCCCGCATATGCTGTCAGCAGAATGGGGTTCTTGGCATCCAGTACTTTGTCCGCGAGCTCATTGATCAAATCTGGGTCGGCACCAGACGTTTGAAGTGGGCCGTACTGATTTTCCGGAAATGAGCGGACGCGATCTTCTTCCCAAGACTCCGTCAGGATTTCGCGCGGCAACATCAGGTAGACGGGGCCTTGTGGCTCACTCTGCATGACGCTATGGGCGCGCCGCAGAACTTCCTTCGTTGTCACGCCTGAAGGGAGCGTATACTCCCACTTCACGTATGGGCGTACGAGGCTGCCCTGGTCGAAAGGTTGTTGGATAAAATGGACATACGTGTCCCGCGTTCCAGCAAGCTCTCCGAAGCTCGTGAACGGCGCGGATCCGGCGATTAGTAGCAGCGGCACGCGATTGCGATAAAGGTTGTGAACGCCCATGGCGGCATTGGCAGTGCCTGCATCGACGTGAACCATTACGGCTTGGCCCTTGCCTGTCGCCTGTGCGAAGCCACCCGCCATGTGAACCGCAACGCTTTCGTGCGGGCAAAGAATAACCTGCGGCGCCTTCCATCCATTGGCGCTAAAGCGAGCTAGCTCTTCGATAAGTGGGGCGTGATCCGTGCCAAAATTGCAGAACAGGTATTCAATACCGACTTCGTTCAGCGCTTTAAGGAAATGATGCGCGGCCGAGTGCGGGCGGGAATTCGCCAGAGAGCCGGGTTTATTGAGCATGCGTCACCTCACGATCCGGCGATTGCTTGACTACCAATACAGTGATATTTCACAGTATTGGTATGGTCGTCAATGCACCGGCGGCGATGAGGTTTGCAGAAAGAAGAAACTAGAGAAACCGCGTAACGTTAGAGCGGAATGACTCGATATGAGCCCGCATCGCTTTCTCCGCTTCATTGGGCTGATGTGCTTTAATCGCTGCGAGGATCGCTTGGTGTTCTTTCTGAACACCTTCGAATTGGCTGGGTTCGTTGAGAGAAATGAACCAAAACCGGAGGGATCGCTCGTGAAGTCTTAGCAGCAAATCGGCGAGCACCTCGTTCTTGCCAGCCCGCGCTACGATTGAATGGAATTCGCGGTCAAGCAGCATCATTTGCTCGACGTCGCGCATGGAGATCCAGTGCTTTGCCCGGCTCAGGACATCCGTAAGTTCCGCGATTTCGGAACTATCAGCGCGTTCAGCCGCGAGGCGGGCGCAATAGCTTTCATTGATCAAGCGGATTTCGATAATTTGAAGAACTTCGTTGAGCGTCAGCGGCTTTACGATCACGCCTTTGCGCGGGATAACTTCCACCATTCCCTCGAGCATCAGCCGGTCTAGCGCCTGATGCACAGGCGTGCGACCGATCTTCAGGATGGCTGATAGCTGGAGCTCGTTAATATACTCGCCCGGCTTGAACATACACGTGATGATCCGGTGTTTGATCTCGTCGTATGCGGTTTTGCGCAGCGATATGACCGCATCTCCATCCTCGGTCGATGAAGGCCGTGGCGGTCTCGCCCGCTTGAGGGCCGGCTTTTCGGGACGAGTAACTTTCTTGCGAGCCGAAGCTGAACGGGGGGCCATGTTGGTCCTTGGGCGGGTGAATTCGTGGAATCTAAGGAGGCGAGAATCTATTGCAATTTACCCGCTCAAGTACCCTAGGAGAAGAGGCTCGAACTACGGCTTGCAACGATGTAACTACTGGCCTAAATTGAAAAGTAAGTGAAATTTCACGGGGTCTGCCATGCTTGACGAGAAGCGTTCAAACTATGAGTGGGTTGACGTCGAGCGTGGTTTGGTTAGCCGAGAAATTTTTGTCAGCGATGAAGTCCATGGATTAGAGATTGAGCGCATATTCGAGCGCAACTGGATTTTCCTCGCACACGAGACCGAAGTTCCGAACACCGGCGATTATGTAACGCGGATGCTCGGATCTGCCCCCGTTATCGTCGTGCGCGACGCCGACGGTTCGATCAAGGCTCTTCTAAATAGCTGTCGTCATCGCGGCGCCAAGGTTTGCCGCACCGATTCCGGTACGGCCAGAAACTTCGTCTGCCCCTATCACGGTTGGACTTATGAACGCTCGGGAAAGCTGATCACGACCACCTTCGACAAGCACTTCCCATCGGGTTTCGACTTCGGCGAGGCGCGTTTACCGGCCGTGCCGCGCTTGGAAGTCCACAAGGGCTTAGTCTTTGGTAGCTGGAATGAAGACGTTGCTCCGCTCACTGACGTTCTGGGCGATATCGCCTGGTATATTGATCCATTCCTTTCGCGAACCGCCGGAGGCATGGAAGTTCTCGCCCCGCCGCACCGCTGGAGGGCGAAGGCTAACTGGAAAGTCGGCGCGCTCAATTTTGTGGGGGATAGCCAACACATTCTCACTACGCACGTCGGCCCATTGACGCTCGATCCAGTGCGCGCGGCTCGCGCGGGATTCGCGACTGCAGCTGAAAATAGCTTTCAGGTTACAACCGACCAGGGACATGGCTGTACTCTCACGTATCTTGCCCCGGGTCTTCCTGAGGATGCTTATCAAACGCATCCGCAAGATATTTTGCCGCTTTATGATAAAATACTTTCCGGCAAGCAGCGCACTCTATTGGACCGCCTCCGTGTAATCGTCGGGACGATCTTCCCAAATCTGTCTTTCATCGAGACACAGGTTGGGCCTGCACAAAAGGCAGTGATTATACGACAATGGCAGCCAATCAATGGCACGGAAATGGAGGTCCTGAGTTGGGTTCTTGCTGAGAAGGAGGCTACAGCCGAATATAAAGCGACTGTCCTAAAGAATGGATTCCACAATTTCGGCGCAGCCGGCGTGTTCGAGCAAGACGATCTTGAGCTGTGGGCGTCCGCGACATTTGCAAGTAACAACTCTATTTCCAAACGGTTTCCATACAGCTTTCACACGGCTCTCCCCTACATCGACGCACCGGAGACTGATCCTCATTGGCCTGGGCGTGTCTTTAAGCCCTCAGATACCGAGGTCGCCCAACTCGAGTTTATGCGGCACTGGGATCGCTGCATGAAGTCGAATGCGGACTAGTGTGAGCTGCGGGAATTGATCATGAACGACGTGCCTCAAAATTTTGTAGACAACGAATTGTATTTCGACGTGCAACGCTTCCTCTTCGCAGAGGCGTCGCTGCTCGACAGGCGGCAGTACGATCGCTGGGTCAAGTTGCTAGCGGACGAAATACATTATGCCGTGTATGTCGCCGTATCGCGGGAGGTCAGTGCTGAGCCCGTCGAATACGCCATTGTTGACGAGGGAGCTGTCGGCTTGCGCTCGCGCATCGACCAGCTTTCCAATTCCAAGCTGACACGTGCAGAAAATCCAGCGTCCCAGACACGTCGCTTTATTTCCAACATCGAGGCGACGTCGGACTCGAATTCTACCGAAGTTCAGGTTGTCTCTAATCTCCTCTTGTACCGCGGTCGTCCCAGCATTGAAGCCAACAGTTTTTACGTCGGCGAGCGTCAGGACTTGCTGCGAAAGAATGGTGTCGGCTGGCTCATCGTGCGGAGGGCTGTGCGCCTCGATCACACGACGATCTTGGACGGCGCATTAAGTGTGCTTCTCTAGTGTCTAGCCCGCCCTGTGATTTCCACATAAAGACTGAAAAGTGTCGTCGCCTAGGGAGTCGGTTGACATCTCTTTATGTGAAAGTAAACTGATATTTCACTTGTAGTTTCTTGACCTCATGGTTCGAACCGGGAGCCCTAGCCTGAGAGCAAGAATGTGGGTCCCGCGTCCTCGGTTTCTGGGAGTCTCGGGAAATCTGCGAAGCCAGCCCAACAATACAGTGTTGCTGCTCGATGGCATGAAGCTTGAACGCGCGGGAGTACGTGTCATTCCGACGAACCGCGCCGGCACCGAGAAGGTGGGCCGCTTTTTACGCCAGCTGCCGACGGTCTCGGGATTAAGTGAAGAGAACGATGACTAGCAAAAACTTTCATGCGCCGATGTTAATTAACGGCGATCGGATCGAGAGCAACAGGCATATCGAGGTCCGAAACCCCGCGCGGCCAAGTGAAATCGTCGGCACGACGGCTTGTGGGTCGGTGTCTGACGTTTCCGCTGCTATTGCTGCGGCCAAGGCTGCGCAAGTCAGCTGGTCGCGTCTGAGCTTTGTCGAGCGGGCGCTTCGGTTGCGCGACGCGCTCGATAACTTCGCAGTCAACATAGAGCAGCGAGCCAAGCTTTATGCCCGCGAAAATGGACGCGTCCTATCTGAAGCATTGGGGGAGCTGCGTTCCGTTCCGATTATTCAGAAGATGACATTAGACCTTGCCGAAGAGCTCGACGAGGGCCGCAACATGCGAGCGCCGCTTGGCAGAACATTCGTAAACTACATACCTTACGGCGTAGTCGTCTCGATCGTGCCATGGAATGCTCCGGTCACGCTTGCCTTCTTGCAGGTGATCCCCGCTCTACTGGCTGGCAACTGCGTGGTTGTGAAGCCGCCTGAGACCTGTCCCCTGACGTTGATTGATGCGGTTGTTGCCATTGCTGAGAAGCTTCCGCCTGGCGTTGTAAACATACTCGCCGGACGGGCCGCGGAAATCGGAGATATCCTGACGACTCATCCGGACGTCGCCAAGATAGGATTCACTGGCGGTATTCCGTCGGCGAGGCGCATCATGGCAAATGCTGCGCAAAGCATTAAGGGTGTAACTCTTGAGTTGGGGGGCAACGATCCCGGGATTGTCCTCGACGATGTTGATTTGGGTGACGCCACGATGCAACGAATTGCTCATGGCGCATTCTCGGCCACAGGCCAGGTTTGCATGGCCATCAAGCGTGTGTATGTGGCGGAGAAAATTTTCCCGGCCTTCGAAAAAGCCTTCAAGTCGGCGGTCGATCGTTATGTCGTCGGAGATGGCCTCAAGTCGGGCGTTACTATGGGACCTATGCATACGGCACATGCGCGCGATGGGGCCTTGACCTACATTCACGACTCGAAGAAGCGAGGCGCGAATGTTTCGGTGCTGGGGCAAATCCAAGATAAGACCGACTTCGAGCACGGCTATTTCGTTCGGCCTGCGATTGTGACCGAGATTGGCGATGATGCCCCAGTCATGGTTGAAGAACAGTTCTGTCCCGTCCTTCCCGTCGTGACGTTCAAGTCAATTGAAGAAGTCGTTGAGCGCGCAAACGATTCCATTTTTGGTCTGTGCGCATCGGTGTGGAGCAGGGACACAGAACGTGCACTGAAGATCGCACGTGAGCTTCAAGCTGGAACCATCTTCGTTAACGCTCATGGCGTAGCGAGCGTCAACCGCCGTGCACCCTATGGCGGTATTAAGCAAAGTGGCATCGGCAGCAAGGCAAGTGTCGAAGGGGTGATGGAGTATTTACAGCTCCAGACAATAACGACGAACGAGAACGTGGCTACCAACTAATAAACCAACGGACCGGGGTATGCAGGGACCAAATCATCAAATCCGCTTCAACGTGCACCGCAACGGTTCTGCGGCCGAAGAGGTGTTTAATTTCAAAGCGGCGGTAATCGCCGGTTGGACTGGGCGAGACGCGACAGCTCTGGAGAAGCATATCCACGAGCTTGAGGCGCTAGGCGTCGCTCGCCCAGCGTCAACGCCGATTTTCTATCGCGTGTCCGCGGCATTGCTGACAACTGCGCCCGTTATTGAAGTGCCCAGTGACCACTCGAGTGGTGAAGTCGAGTTCGCTCTGTTGAACAGCGGTGGCCGATTGTACGTTGGAGTTGGATCGGATCACACTGATCGTAAGGTTGAAACCTACGGAGTTACGGTTTCCAAGCAGATGTGCGCAAAGCCATTGGCTCCTGTCCTGTGGGACATGGCCGACGTCGCGAGCCATTGGGACGAACTTGTGCTTCGCGCATGGGCTGTTGATGGAGATAGACGCGAGCTTTATCAAGAGGGCAAAGTTACGGCGATGCTCGCGCCGACTGAGCTGCTGAACAAATACTCATCCGAGGGGCTCGGAGAGGGAACAGCTATGTTCTGTGGAACGCTTGCTGTTCATGGCGGAATTAGACCTGCCAATCGTTTTGAGTTCGAGCTGGAAGATCCGGTACTTCGCCGAAGTATCAAACATGGATATGACGTGCTGAGCCTTCCCGTCTTGGGATAAACATCGGTGGTAGGACGGTCGATGAAAATTGCGTTGCCGGATTTGATTTCGAATTCCTACTTTCCTGCCGCGGCTGCGGTGGAGCTTGGATTCTGCCGCGAAGAAGGCCTCGATATCACACTTGAACTGATTTTCCCTGTCGACAAAGCATACGCGGCGCTTGCGTCAGGCGAGATTGACTTCGTAGCCGGGTCCGCCCATTCAGCGCTTGCTGCCTTCCCCGAGTGGAAAGGCGTGCGCCTATTATGCGCGCAAGCGCAGGGCATGTACTGGTTCCTTGTCGTGCATGCTGATCGTGCACCGGAGCGGGGCAAGCTCGATGTTCTGAAGGGTGCACGCATTGGTGCGGCCCCTTGGGTTGAGATGGGATTGCGGCAGTTGTTGAGCGCTGCTGGTTACGACCTCGTTCGTGATAAAATCAATATAGCGCCAGTGCCCGGAGCAATCGGAACGACCGTCAATTTTGGACTTACCGCCGCCAAGGCGCTGGAGGAAGGCAAGATTGACGCGTTTTGGGCGAACGGAATGGGCGCCGAAGTCGCCGTACGCCGCGGCGTTGGAAAAATTGTCCTCGATATTCGGCGAGGCGACGGGCCAAGCGGCTGCTTCAACTACACGATGGCATCGGTTGCCGCGGCGGAAACGTTGATCGCTCGAAAACCCGAAAAGGTGGCCGCGATGGTGCGCTCCGTGATGCGTGCTCAGGCGGCGCTAAAAGCTGATGTTTCACTCGCAACAAAAGTCGGCAAGAAACTTTTTCCTGCCTACGAGGCCGGTTTGATCGCGGACATCGTCAAGCGGGATCTCGGATACTACGACCCGACGATTTCACGAGAGTTCGTCGATGGGATGAACAAGTTTGCCCGCAATATTGGCATTCTTCGTAGCAGTGCGTCCTATGAACAGGTGGTCGACCCGGCGGTAGTGCCGCTCTGGCAAGGCCATATCTAAGAGGGGTAAGAAAGATGCCAGTCAACAAACTTCACGATGAATTTCACACCATCGACATGCAGAACGGATGGGAACTGCCCGCCGGCTACACGCCGGGACAAGGAGTGGATCAAAAGATCCTATCCGGAGGCTTGGATGAATTGAACAAGCGCGGCACGCGCACAAGGCTACTCCGCTTCCAGCCGGGCGTGTTCACCACCGCGCCGTTTGAGCATGACTACTGGGAGGAGGTCTTCCTTGTGTCGGGCGATCTAACCGTGGGAAATGATGAGCACGGCAACGGCGGTACGCCGTTCGAAGGAACTACTTACGCGGTGCGGCCGCCCCACGTGGCACATGGACCATTTAAGTCAAACGGCGGCTGTCTTCTCCTGGAAATCCACTATTATGACCCAGTCTAAACCTTGTCCTAAGCCGCCGTCGGCTTGCGAATCATTTGGGCGATCAACGCGCGCTTCTCTACGAAACTCGGAGTTACTTTGGTTGCGACTTGGTCTCGCGGGCGCTGGATGTTGATTTCGACCTGCGCCATCACCGTGCTCGGCGGCCGTGATAGGACAATCACCCGGTCAGACAGATAAACTGCCTCATCGATGTCGTGTGTCACAACAATGACGGTGATGCCAAACTGATCTCTAACGGACGCAACGAGATCTTCGAGGTCAGAACGCGTCTGTGCATCAACTGAAGCGAATGGCTCGTCCATCAGAAGAAGCTTGGGCTGATACGCCAGTGCTCTCGCGATCGCAACGCGCTGCTGCATTCCGCCGGATAACTGCCAAGGATAGCGGCTGCCAAAGCCCGAGAGTCCAACCGCGCTAAGACTTTCCTCAACTCGCCGTGTGCGCTCTTCGGGCGAAGTCTTGGTATACTTGAGCGGCAATGTAACGTTGTCGAGGACGTTCAGCCAAGGCAGCAGCGAACGGCCGTATTCCTGAAACACCATGGCTAAGCCGTCCGGCACGCCTTGCACGATGTCTCCCTGAAATCGAACGGTCCCGCCTGACGGCTTAAGAAGGCCCGCCAGCGCTTTTAACAGCGTGGTTTTTCCGCAACCGGACGGCCCGACGATGCATACAATTTCGCCTACCTTCACGCTGAACGAAATGTCCTTCGACACAATGTGTTCTGCCGAATAGGCGTGAGTTAGATCCTGAACGTCGAGCATCGAGGCGGTTACAGTCATATGTTCTATTTATGGTCTCGAGCAAAGGAATGAGGGGGCGGTGATCGGTCGCTCACTTTTGCAAGGCGGCGTCTGGGAGCTTGATTTTGTTCGGCAGGACCTGCAGCCTGTCCATGAGATCGGCAATCTCACGTAGCTTGCGGAAATCGCTTTTTTCTGGGGTATGATTCAGTGTGATTTTGTTGGCGAGCTCAGGTTGGAGAGTCGTAAAGGTGGGATAAATCTCGCGCAGTTTGGCCGGGTTCGCACTGGCGTAGACGAGGCCCTTGGCAAATGCGCGTTTCAATGCGGAAAACGTATTCGGATTGCTTTCAGCAAATTTCTGCGTGACGGGGAAACCGATCAGCGGGAAATCATCATACTCGCCCGTAAACAGGTCGTAGATTGGTCGCAGATTGCCTTGGGCTGCGACAATCGAATACATCGGTTCGGGAATGCATGCTGCGTCCACGCCGTCTCTCAGGACCGTCGGCGCCATATCTGCAATTGGCATCACCGTGTAGCCAACCTTCTTGTAGTCGAGCTTTTTCTTGGCGAGCACGTCGTTAAGGATCAGATCGCATGCGCCGCCGATGGTTACCACCGCGACCTTCTTGCCGAGGAGGTCGTCAATCGACTTGATCTGCGAGTCGTTCTTTACCACGAAGAATGTTTGTCCTTTTGCGCCGCGGTCAGCTTCGCTGATCGGCTGCAGCGGAATTCCGCGGTTGAGCGCTAGAAGAAAAGCTGTCCAGGTGACACCTCCGGTATCAAAGTCGCCACCGACGATCCCGGCGATTGGGTTAGAGCCCATCGTCCGCGTCGTTACATTCAGTCCTTCGGCTTGGAAGAATCCTTGCTGCAAGGCAAGGTGCACGACACCATAGTTCGTGATTGGGAAGGTGCCGATCGTGATATTCGGCTTTTCGATCGCGCCCTGTGCATGAGCCGGGAGGCCGGAGAGGGAGAATGTCGCGAGTACGACGGTCATCGCCAGCGTACGCGCGCGGCGCAACACAGCTGAAATTATCGCGATCATGAATGTCCTCCGCAATTAGCTGTCCGGTCTCATGGTCGGCTGAGCGACGACCGTGTGTGATGATAGTGATGTTTCACTTAAACCTAACCGTCAGCCACCCATGCGACAAGCGGCAATTTTGAGCAAGGCTGCGTTACAATGCCCGATTTGATGTGGTGGTCATTTGGCACGAATAACGATCGCTCGCCGCATAGCTGACGGTTCTGCGTGCGGCTGAGTCCCCGCGGGCAGTCCCGTAATGTAAGGCGGCTATGATGCGCTTTTTCGGGCTGCTCGGATGGTTTGCCATACTCGTTCCGGCGTTGCGGGCATGCAGATGTCATCAACTCCTAGTGGCCGCAAGGCGTCGATGATCGCATTAATAATGGCAGGCGGCGAGGCAACACTGCCGCCTTCGCCGGCACCTTTAACGCCGAGTGAATTGGTTCGGCAGGGCACACCACAGAAATCGAGCGCGAATGAAGGCACGTCCGTCGCACGAGGCATGGCGTAGTCCATAAAGCTTCCGGTCAAAAGCTGGCCTTGAGTGTCATAGCGCATTTCTTCTTGCAGTGCCTGGCCAATGCCTTGCGCGATCGCTCCATGCACTTGACCGTGGACGATAAGCGGATTGATGACACGTCCGAAATCGTCGGCCGCGGTGTAACGCTCCACCTCAACTGCGCCGGTCTCGGGGTCTATTACGACCTCGCAGACATGACAGCCGTTGGGAAACCCCGGTGGTTCCGCGGTGAAGTACGCGTTCGCTTCCAATCCTGTCCGTAGTTCCTTTGGCAGTCGTCCAGGATGGTAAGTGGCTTTAGCTACGCTTTGCAGATCAACGCGCCGATCCGTACCAGAAACATAATAGCCGCCGTCGCGGAATTCGATGTCACTGCTGCTAACTTCGAGCAAATAGGCTGCAGGTGCCTTGCCCTTTTCGATGATTTCGTCCGCTGCTAGACGCAAAGCATTGCCGCCAATGACGGCACTTCCCGATGCGTAAGTGCCACGACCAAATGCGACTTTATCGGTGTCGCCTTGCACAAAGTGGATGTTGCTCAAGGGAATGCCCAGCCAATCCGAGATGCATTGGCTATAAGTGGTCTCGTGTGCCTGACCGTGGGAGAAGGTGCCGGCAAAGATTGTAACTGTTCCCGAAGGGTCGAACTGAAGCTCCATGCGATCATTAAACGTGCCAGTATCCTCGATGTAGGCGACGAGCGCACGTCCTCGCAGCTTGCCGTGGGAAGTGCTTTTCGCCTTGCGGGCGTCATATCCGGTCCAGTCCGACAATGTTCGCGCGGCTTCCAGAGCCGCATGAAAATCGCCGCTGTCATAGACGAGCCCCGTAGGCGTTTTGTAGGGCATGGCCGCGGTCTCGATAAAATTGCGACGGCGGATCTCGCACGGATCGATGCGAAGCTCCAGAGCTGCCTGATCAAGCAACCGCTCAGTTAGGTAAATCGCTTCGGGACGTCCCGCACCTCGATAGGGAATTGTCGGGGCTGTGTTCGTGAACACCGCTTGAGTGCGCAGGTCAATGACCGGAATGCGATAGACGTTTGGGATCAGTTTCAGAGAAAAGATCACGGGCACGAGCGCGGCGCCTGCGATGTAAGCGCCCAGATTGTGCAACGCCCTGGCCCGCATCGCGACGATTTTTCCATTTTCGTCGAAGGCCATTTCGCCCGTGACTACCTGGTCCCTCGCAGCACTGTCGAGGACGAAGGCATCCGAACGAGAAGGTATCCATTTTACGGGACGGCCAACCGCTTCTGACCCCACCAACACTAAGATTTCTTCCGGATACGCGTCGCCCTTCATCCCGAATCCGCCGCCGACGTCGAGGCCGACAACTCGCACGCTCGGCTCTGTCACTTGGAGGGCCTTCGCAATGCTCTCGCGCACGCGATGAGGATTTTGCGTGCTGGTGTAAAGGGTATACGTGTCTTGGGGTCCTTGGTGGGCGCCTACCGCGCCGCGCGTCTCCATTGGATTGGCAGTAATACGGTGGTTGTTCAGCGTAAGGGTGGTCCGATGCGCCGCCGCCGTGAAGGCGTGCTCGACTTTCGCTTCGTCACCCACCTGCAACGTAAAGCAGACATTCCCCGGTGCATCTTTCCAAATCTGCGGTGCGCTCTTCTCAACAGTCCGCGTTACTGAGGAGACGCTTTCGATCGGCCGATACACGACTTCTATTTTTTCAGCTGCATCCAGCGCTTGCGTGCGGGTTTCTGCGATGCAGAAGGCAACCCGTTCACCAACGTGCCTAACAACATCAGTGGCGAGGATTGGACGCAGAGTCCGGTAGCCGGGAGGCCCGCCCGCATCTGCTGGCATAAATAGCGGCGGCAGATTCAATATATTGCGCGCAACCAAATCCTCGCCCGTCAGAATTGCCAGCACTCCCGGCATCCGTAGTGCATTTGTTTTGTTGATCGATTCAATCCGCGCGTGCGCATGGGGTGAGTAAACCAGCACACCGTGCGCCATATTCGGCAAAGTGAGGTCGTCGATATAGGTCGCCTTTCCCGAAAGGAACCTCCGGTCTTCAATACGAGGAAGGGACTGTCCGAATTTCACCGTTGCGGAGCCAGATATTAGGGCTCGGTTGATTTTGGGATCCATCACGTTCCATAAAATGCAGTGAAACATCAGATTATCGGCATCGTATCTATTGCCAGAGCGACCGCAAGCGGGAATTGGTCGGACAATGGCTGCGATGCGTTTGGAGTAGGTGCGACGCGACCGGATGTCACAAGCACTCTACGGTGGCCTGCACGTCGCAGGTCCACGAAAAGCGCTTTGCCCAAAGCACCAATTTATTCCTCACACACATCCTTACTGTATGAATGAAGCTCGATTTAGTTCGCCACCTGATCAACTGACTTGAAGCTGAAATACCTGTGGTTCGCTCATTGACTTTGGTGTTGCAATCACAGTGTTCTGTTGGAGCTGTCTACATGTTTGTTGCTGCGAACTGCGGCCTGATAGCGGCGGCGTGATTTGATGTCGAAGGCCTTGCAAGGCGATCCCGCTAGAAATTGCTGTTGTTGAAGTAAGCATACGAAATAAGCACGCGATGCCTAATCGCAGCGCAGTATTGTCCGGCGTGAGAAATTATAAAAGCAGAAAGCTTGATTCTGCGTCTGTTTTCGTGGCTTGACTAGTGAAATGTCACTTGTACGATAGATTGACAATAGGCGCTTCACGCGAATTCCGCCTTGGGGATCTAATAATGAATATCTTTCGGAAGCTACGTAACGCAGCCGTTTCTGTGTTGGCGATATCTGCTTTCGGTGGGGTGGCTTGGGCTCAGTCGGGCGCCATTGAAAAGCCGAATCTCACGGTCGGCGTTTTCCCGTTAACGGATTACTCAGCGTTCTTCCTCGGTCTCAAGGAGGGTTTTTTTATAGAGGAAGGACTGAACGTTACACCGCGTATGATGGGCGGCGCGGCTCCCGTCGCTGCGCTGGTTGGCGGCGACCTTGATGTTGCCGGCATCACATGGACTGCGTTTGTGCTGTCACTGAGCCGCGGTATTGAGCTTGTTCCGATTAGCGAAGCCGACCGCGGGGTCCCTAGAGTTACAAAATTTGTGGTGAAGAGCGACTCTCCGATCAAGACCACTGCTGATCTTGTTGGCAAGAAAGTTGGTGTTATCACGGTGGGTGGCCTTTGCGACTTCGTCCTAAACGACCATCTCAAGAAGCAAGGCATCGACTACAAGCGGGTTGGATATACGCCAATTAGCGTGCCGGACATGCCGCCAACGTTGTTGCGGGGCGGTATCGATGCAGCATGCTTGTCAGAACCTTTGTTATCCACCTTCGAGGGCCAAGGTGTTGTTCGCTCCGTATTTGACATGTTTACGGGCGACTATGCTGGTTTGCCGATTATCGGTTTTCAAGCAACTGCGAAATTTGCGAACGCGAATCCCAACACAGTTAGTGCTCTCAAACGTGCTTTTGCGAAGAGCCTTAAGTTCGGGCACGAAAATCCGGCTAAGCTACGCGATATTTTGCCAACCTACACAACGCTTAAGCCTGAGGATGCTCAGCGCATCGTGGTCTCGCAAGTCCCGGCGGCGAGTGACTATGGGCAGGTGAAGCGTATCGTCGACATGATGGAAGGTCTCGGCGTCGCAAGTAATATTAAGTTGCCGCGGTGATCGCACGCAAAACGACAAAGGCGGTCTAAGCGCCTGATTTCTGGGAAACAGTACGTTGAAGCGCTGGCCTAACTTGATCCTGCCTGTTGCCCTTCCGCTTACAGGCGCGGTTGTATTCTTTCTGATCTTGGAAGGCGTGACGAGGCTGGAGGTTGTTCCTCCAATTTATCTGCCTCGCGCATCACTCGTGCTGTCGCGGATCGGCGAACTCGCACATGACCCGGCCTTCCTCCGGCACGTTGGTGCCACGCTGCTCGCTTGGGCGTCTGGTCTAGGCTTGGCGATCGTGATGGGTGTTGCGTTAGGCACGATAGTTGGCACGTCGGATCTAGCTTACCGTATGGTGTCACCAGTCATTGAATTCATGCGTCCGATACCTTCGGTGGCCTTGATCCCTCTAGGGATTATTCTCTGGGGCCAAGGCTTTTTGACTAAGATTATACTTGTCGCGTATGCCACGCTTTGGCCAATACTCTACAACGCAACCTACGGCGCCCATGACGTGGATCCTGTGGCGGTTGATACTGCGCGTAGCTTCGGCCTGCGCCGTCTGGCTGTGATCCGTTGCATCAGTTTGCCGAGCGCCGCACCGTTTATTTTAACCGGCATTCGTATCTCCGCATCCATCGGCCTTATCGTTGTGGTCGGCACCGAATTACTGGCCGCTGCCGATAGCGGTATCGGTTCCTTTATTCTGTTTGCAAGTAGCAACGGCGGACAAATGGACACTGTGCTCGCCGGTGCGGCGATCGCCGGTCTGTTAGGACTTGCCGTCAATTTCGCGTTGGAGCGGCTGGAGCACTGCCTATTCGCCTGGCGTTACCTTGGCGCCGAGAAGTAAAATGACCTGCATACTCACATCGAATGCTAAGCCCGGTAAGCACGTCGCTAGAATGCTAAAGGCGTTCTTGGTACGCTTCGGCCTGGTGATTGCATTACTTTTTATATGGCAGTGCGTCACGTTTTACGCCAACTCGATCTTTTTCCCGACCCCGATCGACATCATCAAATGTGCTTTCGATCTTTGGCTGAGCGGCCCCGCGTCTCAGTTCTTCCTTACCGACATGGTATTCACGGACATTATCCCCAGCATCGGGCGTCTATTTGTCGGATGGCTGGTGGCTGTGATTGCCGGTGTACTGCTTGGTGTCCTGGTCGGTCGCTCGCGTACACTGTTGAGGATGGTTAATCCTGCAGTGCAATTCCTCCGTGCAGTACCGGGGCCGGCCTTGATACCTGTCTTCATTATCTTGCTGGGCACTGAAACGACCATGCGCGTCACTTTGATCGCATTCGGATCAGTCTGGCCGGTGCTTCTCAATACGATAGAGGGTGTGCGTACGGTTGATCCAGTCCAGCTCGACACCGCGCGAGCTTTCCGACTTGGTCCCGTTACGCGTCTCTTCCGTATTGTGCTCCCTGCCGCGTCGCCGAAAATCTTGGCTGGTGCGCGCGTGTCATTATCGTTGGCGGTGATCTTGATGGTCGTTAGTGAGCTTGTTGCAAGTACCAACGGTATTGGTTTTCAAATTTTGAATGCACAGATGTTATTGATGCTTACTGAGGTCTGGTGCGGCATCGTACTTCTTGCCTTCCTCGGGTTTGGCCTCAATGCACTTTACGAAATCGGAGAGCATCGCTTGCTGCATTGGCACCGTGGTGCCCGCCGGCGCGCCTAATCAAGCGGTAGGCTAGACGACGAGTTTCTTGCACATACTTTGATCGTGAGCGGAAAGCTCCGCGGACTCGCCTTTCTTTTTGGCAGTCAAGCAGGATTAAGACTTTACAAGACCTTCTAACGAAGGGGCTGGGAGTCTGGACCTACTAAGATGGAAGCTCTGGAATTGGCACTACCAAGCACATCTTTGTGGGCTTGCTGAAACGCGCCAATATCAAGATGACTCACGCGTCCTATAAGAACTCGGATGAGGGCTTTAAGGATGTCATGCTGGCGCATTTAGGCATGGCTTTCCTTTTTTAAGTGGTAGTGGGACTGCGTACTGAAACGTGCCACGGGATTAGTATTTTCTCTATTGCGGTTACAATTGCGTAGAAAATTAGAGATATCGCCGTGATCCAGAGTAATGCGACAAAAAGTAGTGGCGCATCTAATGAACCGTTCGCGCTTATCAGCACATATCCCAGTCCATTATCCGAGCCGATGAACTCTCCAACAATGGCACCAATTGTTACCAGCGTGATCGCGACCTTGAATGAGCTGCAGATATCCGGCAGGGAGCTCTGCAGGAGGAGATAACGAAAGGTCGATAGGCGTCGACCCCCCATGGTTTGGAGCAGATAAATTTTCTCTTTTTCAACAGACGCCAGGCCATGCATCGTGCTGATCATGATCGGAAAGAAGCCGAGCAGAAAAGCAATCAAAATTTTTGGCCAAAAGCCAAATCCCAGCCAAATCACAATGAGCGGACCAACGGCAACCTTTGGTATTACCTGTACCACAACCAGCCACGGGTAAACAGTTTTCTGAACTATTTTTGATGAAATAACTGTGGCCCCGAGTAGGACGCCACCGAAGACAGACAACAAAAACCCAACCAACACCTCGTAACTTGTAACGAGGGCATGAAACCATAACAGGCCTTTTGTTTCCCATGCTTTGGCCGCCACGACTGAAGGGGGAGGAACCAGATAGACCGGAAGAATCCCCGAGGTCGACAATGCCTGCCAACAAGCGATCAGAACGATCAGAAGAAGCGTAGGGAGCACGATATCCTGTGATGTGACCCTGCGAATGATCCACATAATCCAATTGTGTTCCATTGGATTCGCCTACTGCCCGATGCTCATTCGTAGTCGATGTTGAAAGGCTACGAACTCAGCGGTATCGCGTGTTGAAGCGTTTCGGGGGCGAGGAAGATCGATTCTGACATCGTCGATGATGCGCCCAGGCCTGCTCGACATCACTAGCACGCGATCGGACAAGAAAACGGCCTCCGAAATGCTGTGAGTGATAAGAAGAGCGGTGGGGCGCTCTGTGGACCAGATGTTTTGCAGGTCGAGATTGATGCGGTCGCGCGTGAGCGCATCCAATGCGCCAAACGGCTCGTCCATGAGTAGGATGCCGGCACTGGGAAGGAGGGCGCGGCATATAGCAACACGTTGCCGCATGCCACCGGATAGCTCCCATGGATTACGATTTTCAAACCCTTCAAGGCCGACTTGCTTCAAGAGCAGAAGTGCCTTTCGCTTTGCCTCTTCTCTCGGCAACCCGCGTACGTCGGCTTGGAGAAGGATGTTTCCCAAAACGGAACGCCATTCGAGAAGCAGATCTTTTTGAAAAACGAAGCCCAAGTCCGAAATAGGTTCGGTGACGCGGTTTCCATGGACAGTCACAATGCCGGAGGTGGCACGGACCAGCCCGGCGATAATGGTGAGTAGAGTGCTTTTTCCGCAGCCGCTCGGACCTACAACGGAAATGAACTCACCTTTGCCAATCTCGAAATTGATGTTTTCAAGCGCGACGAGATCACCATCAGAAGTCTTGTAGCGCATCGCCAGACGATTAACGGATATCGCCGGCGGTCGTTTTTTGTTGCTCTCCGCAACTACAGAATTGTCGTGAGAGGAGAGGGTAGCGATAGCATCCATGATCTCAGCCAAAACAGTTGCGGTGGCGTCAAATGACTTTGTAACGATGCGATGTTCGCGTTTTTGAAGATCGTTCGTCGTCTATGATCTGCAGGATCACTTACCTCGAGTACCAAGCAAGCGATATGCCAGCATCCGACTGTTGTTTAAACTTATCGCGGCACTTCAATCGTTAGGTACTGTCGTCGCTGAGCTTGTTTGCACCGCGACTTTCGTAAAAATGGGTCAACTCCGCGATTGGCTGGCTGACATGTTGCCTCATCATCTCAGCGGCAATATCAGGGTCGCCTTCAACGATTGTTTCAATGAGGGTCGAATGCTCTAGACCTCGCATTTCAAACCCCTCAAACTCTTTTATATAAGTTGACAGAAATGGCCTGACGGCCTGACGAATTCTATGGATCTCTTGAGTGAGGCGCCTGCGTCCACTGAGTTGGCAGATGTAGTGATGAAGATCGTCATGCCTCGCAATCCATTCAGCGGGAGCATTCTGAACGCGATCCATGCGCTGTCTTAAAGTTTGGAGCTCTGCCTTATTTTCATCCGTAAGGTTCAGGACCGCATCACGTACCGCGAGCGCTTCGAGTTCCGCTCGCATCTGAAACAGGTCTCGGAGTTCCGCGCCAGTCAGCCGCGTTACCACGGCACTTCTATTCGGCCGCATCAGAACGAGGCCTTCGGAATCAAGCTGCCGCAAAGCCTCTCGAACCGGCATGCGGCTGATACCCAACATCTGTGCAACGTTGTCGGGTTTAATTAGATCGTCTGCACCAAGGGCACCGGTCAGTATTTGATCTCTTAAATATCGATAAGCTTCGTGCTGTGCTGTGGCGGGACTTCGATCAAGCATTCGAAACTGATCCCTCTGTCTGGAGCTTAACTTTCAAATCGTCCGCATGCGTGGACCGTTGGCAGGCGCCCTGACAGAGATCCCAAATCGCAGTGCCTAAGGCCGCGTAAGTTTCGAGCTACGCGCTAACGAGCCCAGATGCCCTCTCCCAACTGATCGCTATTATGAGCTCACTTTCCGCGAGGATTCCGGGCACTAAGCCAATATTATAGGCTTGTAGGATATAGGAAGTCAATTATAATTGGATACAGTTTTGCGATTGGTGGTACATGGATAGCTCTGAAAGCGTTTTTCTTAACTATTCAAAGGCTGAACTTGATCGCAATTTCGATCAAAGGGGCTGGATCCAGAATGCCGAGGAAATAATCGCGCGAAACGAGCTCCATAGCGCTCGCGCCTGTGCTTCGCTCGAGGCTGTTCGCGATCTTGCCTACGGCACGCACCCTGACGAGACCGTCGACATCTTTGTTGGTCCGAAGCCAAACGGGACTGTCCAAATTTTTGTGCATGGAGGGGCGTGGAAAAACTTCAGCAAGAATGACTACAGCTTTCCAGCCATTTCGTACTGTGCCGCTGGTGTTACTACGGTTGTCGTCAATTTTTCGAAGTTGCCAGCGGCGCGTATTCCGGACGTTGCGGATCAGGTAAGCCGAGCGGTCAGTTGGGTTTATCGAAACGTCAGTAGTTTTGGTGGCGATCCCGATCGCATCTTTATGAGTGCGCATTCTTCGGGCGCTCATCTAACAGCAAACGCGTTGCAGACTAACTGGTCGTCACTTGGGCTGCCACAGGACATCGTAAAATCCGCGGCATTAGTGAGCGGCCCTTATGATCTCGTGCCTGTCATGCGGAGTGCGAGAAGCACTTATGTCAAGCTGAGCGAAGATGAAGTGGAACAATACAGTCCGGTTAGAAACGCCTCCAATATATCTTGCCCCATTTTCGTGGCCTATGCGGACGGTGACACTGACGAGTTTCGCCGGCAATCGCGAGAATTCGCGTCTGCGCTGCAATCCGTCGGAAAGCTATCCCTTGTGAGGGAGTTCTCCGGTTTGAACCATTTTGAAATCATGGAAGAGTTTGTAGATCCCGATAGCCCCCTGGTTCAAAGTATTCTCGAACAAATGTCTGTCTATGACGTTGGCCGTAAATGAACTGGGACAACAACTCAACACTCCGGAAATATAGTAGGAGCCAGAAAATGCCTCGTCTTCGTCACTTTGCTTTAGTCGTTCGTGATCTTGAGAAATCAGCGAATTTCTATGAGTCTGTTTTTGGTTTTCGTCGCGCTGGCCAAGAGACGCTGAAATTTGCGTCCGCTATCTATCTCACCGACGGCACCATCAACATGGCATTGTTGAACTATCACGGCAAAGATGGTCACGGCCTCTCGGATCCAAAAAACTTCGTCGGCTCGCATCATTTTGGAATTCAGGTCGAAGACATGGACGAATATCAAAAGAAAATTGAAGCTGCTGGTGGAAAGTTTTTCTTCGACCTCGGAACTGATATGGAGAAGGAAAATTTTGAACGCAAATTCAAAGACCCAGACGGAATTATTTTCGATGTTTCCGTTCATGGTTGGGTTGGCACGAACAAGTAAGTGCAATCAAAATTTGGCCAGCGAGAGGGTATAAAGTGTTCAAGATTTCCTATGAAAATCCGCCTGGCACGGCGCCTGCCCAAGGGCTTTATTCTCACGCCGGTGTGGTGAGGGGCGGGGAGTTTGTGTTCGTTGCCGGCCAGCTTTCAGTCGGTGCCGATGGCAACGTTGTCGGGAAGAACGACTTCCAAGCCCAGTTTGATCAAGTTTTCATAAATCTTGGCGATGTGTTGAAGGGGATGGGCGGCGACTATCGTAACGTAGTCAAATTTACGACCTATCTAGTGCGTAGTCAGGACATCGACTTATTCATGGCAGCTAGAAAGGCGGCATTTCCCAAGCTTTTTGGAGAACAACCTTATCCCCCCAATACCCTGCTGATCGTTGATCGTCTTGTTAAAGAAGAGTTTCTTATCGAGGTCGAAGCCGTTGTGGCGTTTCAATCCAGGAAAGTTGATTGATGCGACTGGTGACTTTTAAGTCAGCCGATTTTCCGCCGAAAGTTGGCTTGATTTCAGACGAACGAGTTGTTGGGATTGCAGTTACGAACAATCCATATCCCGACATGATTGAGGTTATTCGGGCTGGGATTGAAAGCGTCAGTAAAAAATCGGCAGAGACATATGCGCTTTCCGATGTGCAATTGCTTGCACCAATACCCGTGCCGGCTAAAAATATAATCTGTGTGGGCAAGAACTATTATGAGCACGCCGCTGAATTTCACGCTAGCGGATTCGATTCCAGTGCGGGAAAAGACGCGATTCCCGAAGTTCCGATTATCTTCACAAAGCCACCAACTACCGTGATTGGTCCGGGCGCCGCGATTCAATCCGCATTAGACCTAACGAACTCCGTTGACTACGAGAACGAGCTGGTTGTGGTTATCGGAAAACGTGGTCGAGGTATTCGAAAAGGTGACGCGCTCTCTCACATTTTTGGCTACACAATTGCGAACGACGTCACGGCGCGGACGCTACAGCATCGTCATAAGCAATGGTTTCTTGGCAAAGGCCTTGATACGTTCTGTCCGATGGGGCCATGCATTCTGACAGCGGATGAGGTGGCCGATCCGTCCGAACTGACGCTTACAACGCGCGTGAATGGCGAAATCCGCCAGAGCGCTCGAGTCGCCGATTTGATTTTCGACATCTCAACGCTGATCGAGATCATATCATCGGGAATGACGCTGGATGCCGGCGATATGATTGCAACGGGTACTCCCGCGGGAGTTGGAATTGGTTTTCAGCCTCCACGCTTCCTGCGGCCCGGCGATGTTGTGTCGCTTTCGATAGATCCAATCGGTACGCTCGAAAACCCGGTTACCTAGGGGGCGTGCGGCGGGAGTGGAAATACTCCCGCCGTTTAGCTTTGATCTCTCTATTTGCCAATAAATTCGTTCGTGTAGAACATCTCAGGCGAACTAGGCTGCTTCATACCGGTCGCTTCAACAAGCAAGCTGGTAGCTTGCGCCCACTCCTGGGGCGATTGCCAACCGAACGGCTTTCCGGACGTTCCCGGTGTTGAAATATATTGAAAAGAATCGAGTAGCGTTGATTTCAGTAGCTCCTCTTTTCCCTTTGAAAGCGGATTCGCCGCGACAAGAGCATTAACTGCGTCGTCTGGATGTTCACGAGCATCCGACCATGCCTTCTGCGTGGCTTCCACAAATTTTCCCACCCGGCCGTGCTTGGTTTGAATGGTTTGCGTAGAGGCGAGCAGACCATGCGCGGGAAGCGAGATCCCGGCGCTGGCATAGTCGAACTTGCCAAAGTCATTCAGGCCGACAGCTCGGAGTAATGGGCCTCCCGCGGTTCCGTAGCTCCCCACGACATCTGCGTTGCCTTGAGCGAGGTAGGAGTATTTGATTGAGCAGTCGACGTTGATGATTTTGACGTCACTCATTTCCAGTTTTGCGGATTTGAGGAACGCCGGCAGGTACCTCGCCATCCCGTCCGTCGGGCATAACAAGATCCGCTTGTCCTTCAGATCAGCAGGCGTCTTGATACCTTTATTGGCCGGAAAAAAGAGAGCGAGCGTAGACTTCTGAAAGACGCCCATGACCACTTTTTCGGGCAAGCCCTGGCTGATGAGCTGGGCAGCGGTACTTGCATCGGCAAAGCCGAAGTCATCCGACCCGCTGGCAATCAAATTGGCCACCGCCGGCGATCCCTTGCCCTCCATAATGGCGAGATCCAGACCCGCGTCTTTATAGTAGCCGCGCGCGACGCCAAGATAGAATGGCGCGTGGTAGCCCAGCGCAGTCCAGTCAATTCGGAGCGTAGCTTTTTCTTGCGCCGATGCGAGGCTGGGTGCTGAGAACGCGAGCAAGCTCGTGCTGATTAAATATGCGATGCGTTTCAGATTTATTCGTTTCATGGAACCGCTCCTGCTAAATTGCGCCCGGCTCGATTCTAAGCACATACTATGCCATTATCGTATACGGTTTAAGGAAAGCGTATACGTGCGTCAAACGGCCGCTTTTTCGGAGCCAAGCGGCGCTTTCCGAACTACGGGTCTGATCGATGACTTTGTCTGACGAAATCTTCCGCACGTTGGCCCGCGCGATTGTCTCTGGCGAGCTGGCTCCTGGCGTGCGACTCGATGAGCCGAGTATCTGCCGCCGCTTCAACGTCTCCCGCACGCCGGTTCGCGAGGCGCTTAGACAGTTAAGCGGCACGGGGCTGGTCGACGTCGAGCCGCGAAAAGGAGTAACGGTTCGAACGGTCGATTTGGCGCAACTCATGGATATGTTCGACGGTCTGGCGGAGCTCGAAGGGCTTTGCGCGCGGCTTAGTGCCGAACGTATGACATCAGTCGAACGTCAGCGGCTTAAGCTTTTCAACCAGTCCCAGGAAGCCGCCCGCAAAGCAAAATCGACATTAAGCGACATAAATGAGCAATTTCATGAGCTCATCTACAAAGGAGCTCACAGCGAAACGATCGCCAATGTCGTTCGAAATTTCCGGCAACGCGTCGCGCCGTTTCAAGTTTTTCAGTTTGTCCCTCAGCATACGATAGAGGTTTTTAATGAGCACGACACAATAACGAGTGCGATCATAAGGGCGGATGGACCAGCGGCGCAAGATGCGATGCGCGATCACATTATTAAGTCGAGCCTTCAAGTGATTGATCATTTTGAAGGCAAGGCCAGTGGTGCGAAGCGCGTAGACAGATCTCAAAAACGCAAAAGTCAGCGCGCCTGATAGCCCAAGATCATTGACACACTACTGGGATCGTATACGATATTTATAAATCGTATACGAGGATGCAGCATGTCTAACATTTGGCCGCGCGAGGATTTTTCGAGACTGCAATATCGGCTCTATCATGATCCTGAAATTTACGAGCAGGAACACGATAAGGTTTTCCGCGGACCGACCTGGTCGGTGCTGTGCCTCGAAGCTGAAATAAAGAACGCCGGCGACTTTGTCGTCACCCATGTCGGGCAAATACCAATAGTCGTTACACGTACGAAAACTGGACATGTGTCGGCGTTTGTAAACCGATGTGCGCATCGCGGCGCCGAAATTGTCCGCGAGCCTTACGGGAACTCGCCCGATTTCACCTGCATTTATCACGCCTGGTGCTACAGCGAGGACGGCGACTTGCTCGGAGTGCCTTTTCGGCGTGGCGCTAACGGAAAGGGCGGAATGCCCGCTGACTTCGACTTGCGCCAGCACGGCTTAACGAAATTGCGGGTCTCGGTTTGGAAGGGCATTGTATTCGGAACGTTCAGCGAAAGCGTCGAGCCAATCGAGGAATATATCGGCGAGTTGATGCGCGAGCATCTTGGAGAAATTTTCAATCGACCGCTTAGGGTCCTGGGTTACCAACGCCAGCGCGTGAACGCGAACTGGAAACTTTACCTTGAGAACGTTCGCGACGCATACCATGGAAGTTTGCTGCACGAGTTCAATCGAACATTTGGTTTGAGCCGTCTTACGCAGGTGTCCGGCGCCTACATGGATGACAAATTCCGGCACAGCCTACTCTTCCAGTATGCCGGTAGCGATAACACGGCGGAAGCTCGAGCCGCCTATGCGATGGATCAAGTTCAACGTAGCGAATATCTGACGTTGAATGACTCTGACATCATTCGGTTCGTGAAAGAAAACCCCCGCGGTGTAACAACCCGTATCGTATCGCTGTTCCCGAATGCAGTTGTAAATCAGATTTACAATTGTCTGGCCTTGAGGAAGGTGCGCCTATATGGCCCGAATGAATTCGAGATCATCTTTACATTGTTTGGTTATGAAGACGACGATGACGCGATGACCGCCCACCGGGTGAATCAGTCGAATATGGTGGGGCCGGCAGGCTTGATTTCGATGGAAGACGCGGAGGCCTTGGAGCTTGTGCAGCGGTCTACCGCGCGTGATCAGGCGAAATATGGTGTGGTTGAAATGGGTGGCGTCGGTCCAATCAAAAATCTTGATACCCGAGTCAATGAACAACCTATTCGGGGATTTTACTCCTTTTATAGTCAGCTGATGGCCGCGGGCCAAGGTGGTGCGCAATGACCGCGGTTATGAACGACAAGCAGCGTATTGAAAATTTTATTCTGCGCAGCGCCTTTCTAATTGATAATAACCAGCTTGATGACTGGATGGCGTGTTTTGACGAGAATTCTCGTTACGTCGTAATTCCGCGGGAAAATCGCGATCGGAATCTGCCTGGCGCATTAATGCATTGTGATAACAAGGCAAGGCTGACCGATCGAATCGCTTGTTTAAGAGAAGCGAACAAGATCAATCCCCACTTCGACAGGCATATCATCAGCGGTTCTTTGATCAGCGAAATCGTTGACCGTGTGGCGAGCGTAAAGACGAGCTTTTTGGTCGTGCAAACCAATCTCTATGGCGACTCGAAGCTATTCTGTGCCGGGTGCTATGAAGACAAAATCGCCTTGCTCGACGACGATGAGAAAATCGTTGAACGTTATGTCGTGGTCGACACGTTCTCGGTGCCCACAATGCTTGCAACGCCGCTTTGAGCTGAGCGGTCATCCGATTTAGCCAGATAGAAAGCAAGTTTTTAAGGCCGTTGCGGCGCAGGGGATCCTTTAGTCTGTTGCTTATGAGACGCAGATCACCAAATTCTTGTTTAAGCGCGGGTGAGCGTGTTGGTCTTCGTCGTACGGCGACCGCGAGGCTGCTAAAATCGTGGTAGGCGCTTCCTGCGTCGAGTAACTGTGGAAGGAAGCGGAGAGGGCTCGGCGCCCGCCCCCGTACCCTGGTCACAGAGTGCATTTCTATTTCCTCAGCGCATTTCGGCCGTGGGCCGATTCCGCGATACGGATCTCGGCAAGCGCACGTTCAGAGTTCACCAGCAGGACAGTCGCGAACTCGTTCACTGCGGCAAGATCGGTCCGCTTGATATCCTTGAACAGGATATCGTTGATACTACGGACCACCGGCGACACTTCCTGAACCGCTTTCTCGCCTCGGCGGGTCAGAGAAATCAGCACGCTGCGCCCATCCTGCTTGTTGGGTCGTTTTGCAAGAAGGCCTTGTTCTATAAGGCGGCCAACCTCCGTCGTCACGTGCGTCGAGGCAAGACCGATGTAATTTGACAGTGCCGCAATGGTTATTCCGGCATCGCCCTGGCGATAAGCAACGCCCATAATCACGGTGAACTGGCTTCCGGTGAGCCCAATTGCTCGTCCGAACGCTTCCCGACAAGCAACAAGGCGGCTCAAGGCCTGCACAGCACGATAGATAGCGTCTCGTAGCCAATCGTCGGAGCCGTCCACAATCAGATCGGGGCGCGAAATAGTAAGCGGAGCAGAAAACAATGCGGTTTGGCTCTCTTTAGGGGAAATGCTGCGTTGCCTTTTTGCCATCGGCGTCATCCACACTCTGCGATTCTGAGCGTTGTTCCTAAAGTACGCCGGCTATTGCGATCAAGACAGTTCTAGCGCCGATTTGTCGGCCGGCCGCATTCGTTTCGGGCCCCGCGCCATTGATGCACCAGCCGAACGCCATCCCGACATGCCCACGGGGATTTCTGAGAATAAGGAAACTCGCGGTGCGCTTAATTTAAACAGGGCAAAACACATCAATTCAAGCACTTGATGGTCCGTGCCAAAGACGTCGGCAATGGATGCATAAAAGTGACGCAGATTAGAAAAGAATGTACAGAAAGAATATTATTGACAAAGCGAATCTGGCGGGCGGATGATTTGGATAGAGCCAGGTTGCTTGGGTAAAAAGAACTGCCGCCGAGATCAGCGGTGATTTTTTACGAAGCGAATTCCACGATTATTCGATTGCCGTGGTTGACCTAATACGCTTATCGCGAAGTTAGATGGAGGGGTGTAAATGAAGGGTTTGACATCGTCCGCGGCGGTTGCGCGGCTTTTCTTGCGGGGTGGTGCCGCGTCGTTGGCGTTGGCCGGCGTGATTAGCGCCGCGCCTGTTGAGTTGCACGCGCAAACAGCCCCCAGCGCACTCTCCGTAACTATTCAACCAACCACCACCGCGCTCCCTCTCGTCGTGGCTGACAAGAAGGGTCTGTTTGCCAAGCATAACATCGCCATGAAATGGAGTGTCTCTCAGGTCCCGATCTCGGATTCGATTGCGGCACTCGGGCGCCAATTTGATATCGTGATGGGAACGCAGCCTGCGCTGATTGCGGCAGCGGGTCAGGGCGTTCCTGTCGTGGTAATCACCGGTGGCGGGCTTGATACCGTCAAGAAGCCGACCGCGAACATTGTTGCGCGGGGCGGCGCGGGCATCACGCAGTTCAAGCAACTCGAAGGCAAAACCGTCGGTACGTTGACGTTGACGGGTAATATCCACTTTGCGTTGCTCAATATATTGCAGAAGGAACAGGTGAAAATCGACAGCATCCGTTGGGTGACCGGCACGGTTCCTCAACTGCCCGATCTGCTCAAATCGAGACGTGTTGATGCCATCGAGGAAATTGAGCCCTTTGCGACAAGCGCGATCGAAGCGGGTGGCGTGGCATTGGGAGATCCCTTCAGAAGCGTCGGTGACAGCGCGTTCATCGGTGTCTGGTTGGCTGAGCGCAACTGGGCCGGCAAGAACCAGGACCTAGTCTTCCGCTTCAACAAGGCGCTGGACGAAGCCGCAAACTGGATTGCGGAAAATCCTGCGGAGGCGAAGGAAATCCTCGGTTCCTATACCGGCCTTAAGGGGCCTGCACTCGAAAAGACGCCGCTTCTGGATTTCCACTTTTCGACAACCCCGGCCGATCTCAATGACAAGCTGCGAGCCGACCTCGCGGTCTGGTTGGACATCCTAAAGCGCACCAGCGATATCCCGCCGGTGAAGCTGGACGATCTGCTACCGGCATTCACGCGCTAACAAGTGCATAATGATGAGCGAGCCTGATCATATAGGCATGGAAGAACTACGCGCTCGCCTCCAACAATGTCTCGCGCCTGACGAGCAGCGCATCGCCTCGGCCGCTGGCTACGGCAATCGGTGCGGCTGGGGGAACCGTCCGGCGCTGCTGGTGGTGGATGCGACGTATAGCTTCTGCGGACGGGCGCCAAAGCCCATTCTTGAGGCGATCGCCGAGCAACGCCGCTCATGCGGCGAGGCCGCGTGGATTGCAATCCCAAGAGTGGTTGCGCTCATCGACGAAGCGCGGAGCGCCAACATTCCGGTTATTTTCAGCGCTATGGAAGATCCGGCGAGCCCGGAATACGAGCCGGGGCTATGGCGCGCCAAGAACCGGCGCGGAACGGAAGATGGACAGACGCTGTCCAATAGCGGGCAAGGGGACAATCAAATCCTCGAAGAGATCGCGCCCCTAGCTGGAGAAATGGTGGTCAGTAAAAACAAGCCGAGCTTGTTTAGCGGCACCGGCATCTTGCCTTATCTGATCAGTCAGCGGGTGGACTCACTCATAATCTGTGGCGGTACCACCAGCGGATGCGTCTATGCCACCGCGCTCGACGGCTTTTCTTACAATTTCAAAATATCCGTTGTGGAGGATGCGAGCTTCGATCGCATTCCAAGCGTCCACTGGATGTTCTTACTCGACATCGATCTGAAATACGGCGACGTCGTCACCAGCGGCGCTGCGATTGAATTCATGAGGACGCTTCGCGTAGCCGGGGGGCGCAGGAATGCCTGATAAGCGCCGATCAGTTTCTCCCGACTTTCCTGATTTTATACCCGGCAGGGCAGCATGACCGTCTTGATGCCCACGCAAAAGACCGCAGCGAACGCTTCGGTTTCGACGCCGTCACCACAAAACCCACTCGCCTTTCGATGCCGAAACCTGTCGGTTGAACTCGGTTCCGGAACTGCGCGGCGACGGATTATCGAGGGATTGAGTTTCGATGTTCCGAAGGGCCAGTTCGTTTGCATCCTTGGCGAGTCCGGGGTCGGCAAGACGACACTACTCCGTGTTTTTGGCGGCCTTGCTTCGGCATCAGGCGGTTCGATCGAACTCGATGGCGCGCCGGTGATCGGGCCCCCCAAAGCGGCCGTTTTTGTGTTCCAGAATTATGCGGCCTCGCTTCTGCCATGGCGCACGGCACTTCGGAATGTTGAGATCGGTCTTGAAGCGTCGCTCTCAAAAGCAGAGCGCCGCGAGCGTGCCCTGGCCGCGTTGCGTCAAGTAAATCTCGGCGAGCGCGTTAATGACTACCCGCGACAAATGTCCGGTGGAATGCAGCAGCGTGTCCAGATCGCGCGCGCGTTGGCTGTCGGACCGCAGCTATTGCTGATGGACGAGCCGTTCGGCGCTCTCGATGCAATGACACGCGAGTCGCTTCAGGTGGAACTTCGCCGTCTTCAGAAAGTGACCGGTGCGACAATCATATTCATTACCCACGATGTCGACGAATCCGTTTTTCTTGCCGACAGATTGGTCGTTCTTAAGGGTAAGCCAGCTTCCATCGGACTCGACCTGCTAAGTTCTCTTCCGGACGAGCGCGATCAGATCAAAACCAAGGAGACGCCCGCCTATCTGGAGCTAAGGCACACATTGTATGAAATGCTGCGCGGGAAGGGCGCCTCTGCTTGATGTCCCGCCCCGAACGCAAAGGTGGCCTAGCATTTTTGCCAACCAGCATTAACTGGCTCGGTCTCGCGCTGGTTGTGGGATGCGTTACGCTATGGGAGATCGCTAGCAGGACGCTTGGATCGGAATTTACAACGCTTGCGTCCCTTTCCGAGACGGTCTCGGCACTGATCCAGCTCGCCGTTACAGGTCCTCTGCTCGAACAGCTCTTTCATACGCTAAACGTAGCGTTGTCGGGTTGGATCATTGCCTGCGTCATCGGTTTGGCGTTGGGTATCGCCGTCGGGATGTCCCGCACGGTCTGGACTTACACCATGGCAAGCATCGACGTGCTGCGGTCGATCCCGTCGATCTCTCTTGTCTCCATTGCGCTCATGTTGTTCGGATTTTCTCCGAAAATGGAAATGGTCATCGTCGTCTATGTCAGTCAGTGGCCCATGCTTCTGGCCACCATCGGTGGAATCCGGGCGACGTCTCCGGATCTGATTGACGTGTCCCGCACCTTCCACCTGTCAAGACCGGCCTTGCTCTTCAAGATCATCGTCCCAAGCGCGTTGCCGAATATCCTTGTTGGCATGCGGCTGTCGCTCAGCCTTGCGATTGCGCTCGCCGTTGTGGCCGAAATGGTCGGAAATCCCGCAGGACTCGGCTTCGGTTTGGTGTTTTCGCAACAAGCCATTCAACCAGCCCAGGCGTTCGCATATCTCCTGGTGATCGGTTTGGTCGGCTGGAGTCTCAATGCGGTTTTTGTGGCGGTTGTCCGTCACGGTTTCGATGGATACGGGCCTATCGTATGACGGTTGCGGAAAAGCAGGACCGCAAGCCGGTTCTTTCCGATACCCAGGCGCGCCGCGCTGCGCCTTTGCGCGGTCTGTTGCCGCTGGTTGTGGCGCTGATCGTCTGGCAAATGCTCGCGTCTAAAGCCTATCCGTATTTCCCTCCGCCTTCGGATTGGATCAAGGCGCTAAGCACTTTGGCAGCAGCGGGCCGTCTGCAACCCGCGTTGTTGACCACCTTGAGCAGTTTTTTCTCCGCATTGTTTGTCTGCGTCACCCTAGGAACTGCGTTGGGTATTTTGCTTGGGCGGTCACGTTCCATGGATCGCCTCTTTGGGCCGCTTCTTGAGTTTGGCAGAACCATGCCCGGCGGAGCCGTGATTCCCGTCGCCGTTCTCCTGATGGGCTACACGCAATCGATGACGCTGTTTGTCGTCACGCTGACCAGCATATGGCCGATTCTTCTTAACGTACGCACCGCTGCAATGAGGGTCAGTCCCGACCGGCTTGATGTCGCACGCGTGTTTCATCTGCGCTGGTGGGAGACGCAAACAAAGGTTTTGCTCCCGAGCGTGTTTCCGAGCATCCAGCTTGGGACTCAGACCGCCGCTCCCGTAATCCTGATCATCGTCCTTCTAGTGGAGATCCTCACCCAGGTTTCTGGCATCGGACGCGAGATTGCTTTGGCGCAAAGCACGTTCCGGAGTGCGACCGTGTACGGCCTTGTCATCCTCACCGGCGTTTTGGGTCTGATCGTGAACTGGTCGTTGAGTTTCACTGGCTATCTCTTGCGTAATTTCGAAAATCCCGCGGCGTAGGTCTGGTTGTCCGCGGCGTCTTGAACGGGAGTATTGTGCTTGCAGGAAGACCTCAACAAGAAGACGCCCGCTGTTCCGGCCGCAATTCTTAGCACAGTGCTTGACGCGCTGAATGATGCTGTGTCGGCCGAAATCGTCGAAATGGCATGCGATCTCGTCAATATCCAAAGTCCAACCGGCGAAGAACAGGAGGTCGGCGACTACCTGGCCCGGCGGTTCGGATCGTTGGGTCTGTCCGTTACGATGCAGGAAGTCGAACCCACGCGAAACAACATGACCGCACATCTCAACCCGGAGTCCGCCGGGCCGAGTATCATGTTCAACGGTCATATGGATACGAGCACGAGCGGACGCGAAGGTCCCAACCTTCCGATCGGTCTCGTTCCTTACGCGACAATCGAAGACGGATGGCTGTACGGCCTTGGCGCATCGAACATGAAGTCGGCCTTTGCGTCCTACTACGGCGCGTTGCGGATGGTTCAGGCCGCGAAGGTCAAGCTCAACGGCCGGGTTACTGTAAGCGGCGTGGTGGGAGAAATCGAGAAGGCGCCGATTACACGCTATCAAGGTACGTTTTATCGCGGCGGCGGATGTGGCGCTAATTATGGCGTTCAACACGGTCTGATGGCCGATGTCGTCATTATCGGCGAACCGACCGGCATGCGCATACAAAACGCAGCCTCCGGATACATGTTCTGCAGGGTCGGAACCAAGGGCGTCGCCCAGCACACTTGGTCAAGAGAGCGCGGAGTTGACGCGCTCGACAAGGGAATCCTCGTCCTCAACGCGCTGCGAAGCTGGGAGCCGGAATTCGAGCGCCGTCTCGCTGGCGCGAAAATCGGCGCGCGGTTGACGGTCGGCGCTATAGAGGGCGGTTTTCCCTACAAGCCTTCGATTGCGCCGGCGCCAATGTGCGACGTGTTCATAGACGTCCGCTATCCACCTCACTACTCGGTGGTAGAGATCGCCAACATGCTTCGGCGTTACATCGCGGATCTGGCCGCCGCGAATCCAGGTCTCGATCCGACCTTCGAAGTTTTCCTGTGTCGTAACGGCTTTCTTGTTCCGCCGGAGGATGACTTCTTCCAAGCCGTATTACAGTCTCACGCTGCAGCTGGCCTGTCACCGACCTCGGAGGTTGAGAAAAACCGCTATTTCGTTTCTGCGGACGCGACGACTTTCATGGAATACGGCATGAAAGCCTTGGCCTACGGGCCCGGTGGCCTCACCAAGGATGGCTCATACCAGATGTATGACTCGCGTGGCGAGGTCTGCAGCATCAACAACCTGCTGGCCTGTGCGCGTAGTTACGCAGCGCTGATCCTTGCGCATTGCGGCGTCGCGCAATGAACTGCGGCCGACTGTCGGACGGGAATGCAGCGTTGTTCGTTGAGGAGATATGCGATGTCGATGCCCGCTGAACGCGTGAATACGCCTTTTTCCGCCGTCGATGCCTCCATCGAAGATATCCTCGAGGCATACCGCACCGGCCGCTTGAAGGTTCGGCAGCTCGTGGAGATCTATCTCGAACGCATCAAGGCCTATGACCAAAGCGGACCTCGTCTGAATGCGATTATTTCCGTGAATCCGCATGCGCTTGCCGAAGCCGACGCGCTGGACGCCCGAGGTATGCAAAACGGCTTCGTCGGACCGCTTCACGGAATTCCTTTGATCGTGAAAGATCAGATCGATGTCAAAGGAATGCCGACAACGCTTGGCTCGTTACTTTTTAAGGACTTTCGTCCCGATCGTGATGGCTTTGTCGTTCGCCGGCTGAAGGATGCCGGTGCGATCATTCTTGCAAAGGCGACGCTTGGAGAACTCGGCGGTGGCGACACGCATGGATCGCTGTTTGGATCCACCCGGAATGTCTACGATCCCAATCGCACGGCGGGAGGATCTTCCGGCGGTTGTGGTGTTGCTGTGTCCGCCAACTTTTGCGCTGCGGCCATAGGGCAGGAGGGTTTCTCCTCGATCCGGAGGCCTTCCATATGGAATGGCATTGTCGGTATGCGACCATCCATCGGCCTTGTGAGCCGCTCCGGCGTATTTGGAGGATGGCCAACGCTTAATGGATCGCTCGGCCCCATGGCACGTTCGGTCGCCGATTTGGCTCGGCTGATGGATGTCATGGTCGGTTTCGATGGCGACGATCCGAGCACGGCACACGGGTACGGCCGACGCCCGGAAAGTTATCACCGCGGGCTCGATCGAAAGAAGCTAGCAGGCGCGCGTCTTGGAATCCTGCGCGAGCCGATGGGTTACGACACCGAACCGCTGTCCGAAGATTTCAAAAAAGTGGACTCGGTTTTTGAAAAAGCCGTTGCCGATCTGCGTGCGGCTGGTGCTGTCGTCATTGATCCTATCGTCATTCCCGACCTGAAAGCGCTGCTTGCGAAACGGGCGCGCAGCCCGGAAGACGACGAATCCATGTACGATCTCTATACGGCAGGTACATCCGCGCCCTTCAAGCGGCGTTCTGATGTGTCGGCTTCGCCTTTGTTCGAAAACGTTGTTCCGGGGTCCCGCAAGCGCTGGCTCGATGCTCCATCGCCAGAACGCCAGCTTGCCGATCATCGTGCGAGATCAACGCTGCTGACAAATATGCTGAAGGTTATGGCCCTGCACGAGCTTGACGCGTTTGTTCACAAGGCTGTCGAACACCAGCCAACGCTCATCAAACACGGTATCGAGGCCCCATTTGTCGATCAGAAAGGTGCCCCCCACATCAACACATTCCTTACTTCTGTCCCTTCGATTGTCGTCCCAGCGGGCTTCACATCGGATGATCTGCCCGCGGGCATTACGTTTCTCGGCCGGCCGTATTCGGATCACGACATGATCCAGCTGGCGTTTTCGTATGAGCAGGCGACCGGACACAGGCGGCCTCCGGCGTTAGTTCCGTAGCTCGGGAACTGAACATCAGGAGCAGAGATTTTCTATGGAAGCTGATCGGAGCAACCTATCTCAAACCGGTTTTTCTCCGCGCGAATTGCGGAATGCCTTAGGCATGTTTACAACCGGCGTTGCCGTTGTGACCTCTGAAGTCAACGGTTCGCGGCTTGGAACGACGGTCAGCTCTTTTAATTCAGTTTCGCTGGCGCCGCCGTTGGTCTTGTTTAGCCTCGCACACACTGCGCTTAGTCTCGATCTCTGGCGCCAGGTCAAGATGTTTGGCGTCACCGTTCTCCGAGAGTCTCAAAGTGAAATCTCGACGCGTTTTTCCCGTGCTGCGTCCGACAAATGGACCGGGGTCACGATTGTGCGCGGAGAAAATGGTGTCCTTCTGCTGTCTGGCGGCATCGCCACCTTTGAATGCGAAATGCACGCCATTCATGATGGGGGCGATCACGATATCGTCGTCGGCAAGGTAATGGCATTCTCGAAAGCCGAAGGGGCGCCCTTGTTGTTCCATGCGGGGCACTACCGACGCATTCAATCGGAAGCGCAAGTCGAATCGCCGCCCAGTTCCGATGTCTGGATGTATGGCTGGTAGTCGATCGATCGGTCGAATGAAGTAGTGTGCGTGTGGACATTTAGCTACATAGTGTATATATGTATTGTATCAAAAATGATTAGCCGTACGTCTGAAATGGAGTAGGGATTATGGCCGTAGCAGCAACCACGCAGTTGGCGCCAACTAGTTCCGTCCCGGCCTCGTTGCGAAGCGGGGTCTCTTTTCTGGCAGATCTGGCGCGTACCGAGCGAGCGATTTTCGTCGAGGGAGAGCGGGTCAAAGACCCGACGACGCATCGAGCCTTCCGCGAAGGCGCCCGCTCCATGGCCCGCCTATTCGACTACGCGGCTGCGCCGGAAAACCGCGACGCCATGACCTTTACGTCACCCGATACTGGCGCGCCGGTCTGGCGTTGCTTTCAAATTCCGCGAAGCCATGCCGATTTGAAGGCGAAACGGATCGCGGCAGAGCATTGGGCCGAGCAAAGCTTTGGTTTGATGGGCCGCACGCCCGATCACGTGGGGAATTTCTTTACGGGCTTTGCTGCAAAGCCTGATTTCTTCGCGCGCGGTGGGGCTGGTTTTGCGCAGAACGTCACGAATTTTTATAAATTTATCCGCGATAATCATATGTATGTTACTTACGCGATCGTGCCGCCCCAGATCGATCGCAGCAAGCCGGCTCATCAACAGTCGGATCCGACGCTTTATGCCGGCGTCGTCAAGGAAACCGACAGCGGCATTGTGGTTACAGGCGGACAGCAGCTCGCCACTGGCGCTGTATATGCCGATTATCTCCATCTCAGCTGCATCCATCCGCTTCGCCCGGGCGATGAGAACTATGCCATCAGTGTCGCGATTCCAATGGAAGCACCCGGCCTTCGGCTTTATTCGCGCCGTGCGTTTCCACTGCAGGCGACCAGCGCCGAGGATTATCCGCTCACTAGTCGTTTTGATGAGACGGATTCCTTTGTTGTTCTGGACAACGTTCACATTCCTTGGGAGCGGGTGTTCATCTATCGCAATGCCGAACTTTGCTTCGGACAATGGTGGCAGACGCCATCCCACTCTTATGGAAATCACCAGGCGCAAAGCCGTTATGCAACCAAGCTTCGCTTTTTGCTGGGACTCGCCAAGCGAATGAACGAGGCGACCGGAAATGACAAAGCTCCCCCGGTTCAAGTCGAAATGGGCGAGCTTGCCGCCTACGCTTCGATCGTCGAAAATATGCTCTATGCACATGAGGTCATGGGACCGATCGACGACGACGGTGTCGCATGGCCGTCGAAGGCGGCCCTTTATGCGGTGATGGCGCTGCAATCGCGGATCAACCCCCACATGATCGATATCGTTCGCGAATTGACCGGCGCGGCCATGATCACGCTCCCATCCTCGGCGAAGGATTTTGACAATCCGGAATCTGCCACCGATGTCGAGCGCTATTTTATTTCGGGCGATCTGACAGCACGCGATCGCGTCAAGTTGATGCGTCTTGCGTGGGATTTCATCGGAACGGAGTTCGGCAACCGCCACCAGCAGTATGAGAAATTCTACGGCGGCGCGTCTTATCTCGTTAAGTCCAACATGTATCGGGCCTATGATTTCGCGCGCGCTGGCTCGCTGGTCGATGCAGCGCTCCGGCTTCCGCCGGTGGCAAGCTAGGCTTATCTGCGGCTGATGGCGCTGAGGAGATGAAGAATGAACGTCGGTTATAACGATCTCCGCGGATTCATCTCTCTGGTAGACAAGATCGGCGAGCTCAAGCGAGCCGACGGCGCTTCGCTCGAGTATGAAATTGGTAGTGTAACCGAAATAGCCGCCGGTTTGCCAAAATGTCCGGCTGTGCTGTTCGATCACATTCCGGGGTTGTCTCCGGGAATGCGTGTTTTCACGAATGCTACGGTCAGTCCGCGGCGCGCCGCCTTGGCCCTCGGCATCGATCCTGATTTGCCTCCCATTGATGCCTTGCGCGTGTGGAAGGAACGGCGAACTAAGCTGAAATTGTTCGCGCCCGAGATCGTCAAGGACGCTGCCTATCTTCAGAACGTTATGGAAGGCGGAGCGGTCGATCTGTGGCGATTGCCGTGTCCGGTCTGGCATCGGGGCGACGGCGGGCCGTACATCGGTTCGGGAGCCGTGGTGTTGACACAGGACCCCGCCAGCGGATGGGTGAACAGTTCAATCTATCGGATTCAGGTTCACGACAGGAATCGCGTCACCATTCAGTTCGATCATGAAGGCAGGCATGGTGCCATTCTTGCCAGGCGCTACTGGGACAAGGGCGAGTCCTGTCCCGTCGCTGTCGCGTGCGGACAGGATCCCGCGCTGTTCATCTCCGGATTTGAATATCTGCCCGAAGGCGCTTCAGAGCTCGATTTTGCCGGCGCCATTCGCGGCGCCCCGGTAAGCGTGTATCCTGGGCCTATGACCGGCTTGCCTGTTCCGTCGCATACCGAAATCGTACTGGAAGGCGCGCTACTTCCACCGTCCCAGATCACGCTTCCTGAAGGTCCGTTCGGTGAGTTTACTGGCTATTATGCTGCGGAGAAACGACCCGCAGCCGTTATGCAGGTGAACGCGGTTTATTACCGGACCGATCCCATCCTGCTGGGCTCCCCGCCCATGAAGCCACCACGGTTTCACTTTGGCCTGTCTTTCCGCGCCGCAAGCATCTGGACCAATCTTGAGGATGCCGGCGTGACGGATGTCGTTGGCGCTTGGCAACACGTTTCGCAACTGATGACAGTCATAGCCCTCAAGCAACGTTATGCTGGACATGCCAAGCGAGCGGCTTTGATCGCGGCGGCTAACAGCTACATGGGTCGCGTGATCGTGGTCGTCGACGAAGATGTCGATCCTTCCAATCTTGCCGACGTCATGTGGGCTGTAACCACGCGGTCCGAACCCTCCGAGGATGTCGACATCGTGCGTAATGCTTGGAGTTCAGCGCTCGATCCCAGAATTCCAGCGGCCCAACGCAATGTAGGGCTCAATTCGAATTCGAAAATGATCATTGATGCCTGTATTCCGTTCCAGCACCGCGATGCCTACCCAAAAACTTCTGCGCTGACGATCAAAGAGAGCGCCGAGATCCTGGACCGCTGGAAGTCGGTGTTGTTAAACGGCTAGTGCTGGCGCACTGCCATCACGTGTTTTTCGCAGGTGATCATCGCGCACCGGTAGGAATGGATGGACGATAAAGACGACTCGCAAGCGGCATCATCATCGCGACGAACGGATTCTCGTCCTAACCTCTGGTCATGGAGCGCTGTTGATCTTGCAGACGCCATTCGAAGGCGGACTATTTCAAGTCGCGAGGCGGTTTTAAGTGCGCTTGCGCGCTGTGATGAAGTTAATCCCCGCCTGAATGCAGTCGTCGACGTGATGCGCGAAGAGGCGCTAGCCGCTGCGGACCAATCCGATCGTGATACGCTTTCCGGCAAAGCCCTGGGGCCTTTGCACGGTGTCCCGGTTACGTTCAAAATCAATGTGGACTTTGCGGGAAGAGCGACGACTGACGGTGTCGTCGCGTTTCGTAACCGCATGGCTACCGAAGACAGCTCTCCGGTGCGCAACTGGAAGGCCGCCGGCGCTGTCTGTATCGGCCGTACCAATGTTCCTGCATTCAGCGCACGTTACTTCACGGATAATGCGCTTCATGGCCGAACATTGAATCCATGGGCTCCTGATCGCACGCCGGGAGGATCAAGTGGAGGCGCTGCGGCCGCGGTTAGTGTTGGGATTGGCGCGCTTGCACACGGTAATGACCGGGCGGGGTCGGTGCGATATCCCGCCTATGCTTGTGGCGTCTACGGTCTGCGTCCATCGCTTGGAAGAATACCGGGCTTCAGCGCAACCGGCGGCGACCGGACGCTGATCAGCCAGTTGACGAATGTACAGGGCCCGCTGGCGCGCTCGATCGCGGATATCGAACTCGGCTTCAATGCATTGTCACCTTATGATCCGCGCGACCCATGGGCGGTTCCTGTTAGCCCGGTTTCGGATTCCGGAGATGTTCCAAGGCGGGTTGCGCTCGCAACTGGAGTTGCAGATGGAATACCCGTGGCACCCGAAGTTGCGCGAGCTCTGTCAAAGGCGGCCGCGGCGCTCTCCGCGGCCGGTTTTGAAATTGAAGAGGCGTCGCCCCCAAATCTTGAAGAGACCGCGCGATTGTTTTTTTCGCTCGTGAAGACGGAAGAAGGAAGCGCATCCGACGGCCCGATCGACCGATATGGTGACGACGTGCTGAAGCGTGCGCGGGCATCGACAATGGCTCAGGCGCAAACGCTGGACTTTACGGCGTACAAGGAAGCGTTTCAGCGCCGCGCCATCCTTGCACGCGAATGGCAACTTTTCCTTGCGCGGTATGCAGGCCTTTTGATGCCGGTGTCACGCCAGCTGCCTTTCCCGGTCGACTACGACCAGACGGGAGATGCGGCCGTCACGTCAATGCTCAACGCACATGCGCCGCTTCTCGCAGTTTCGATATTGGGTCTTCCGGGACTCGCCGTTCCGGTGTCGATAGACAGACAGATTCCCGTCGGAGTGCAGGTCGTTTCCGGGCGTTTTCAGGAATCGAATTGCCTAATACTTGGCGCCGTATTGGAGGCCGAATTTCCAATTTCTATCCCATTCAACGTCACATCGAACTGACGCTCGAGATTAAACTCGTAGTTCTGTGGCCAATAGCGACCGGATGTTGATCTCGCACCTCTGGTTCGAATCCGGGCGCTTGCGCCACCGCCGGGCTTAGCGAGGCCTCACATTGTCGAGAGAAAGATCGGAGACTGTCCGGCACCCCATAAGGCGCATTCCTCGCAGTATTTCAGCATTTAAAAGGGATAGGGCACGCTCCACGCCCGCTTGGCCTGCAGCTGCTAACGGAAAGAGATAATATCGACCAATACCCACAGCTTTCGCTCCCAGCGAAAGCGCTTTCAACACGTGCGTGCCGCGTCGGATGCCACCATCCATCATCACATCGGTGCGGTCACCGACGGCTTGAACAACCTCGCCCAGTTGGTCGAAGGCGGATCGAGATCCGTCAAGTTGCCGACCGCCATGATTTGACAAGACAATGCCCGCGCAGCCGATTTCGGCAGCTCGCTTTGCATCAGCGACTGACATAACACCCTTCAGACAGAACTTGCCTCCCCACAAAGCAGCCATGTCTTCTACATCACGCCAATTCAACGAAGGATCGAGCATTTCTGTGAAGTAACGCCCGATGGACAGCGCATCACCGGTTAGATCGATGTGATCTTCGAGTTGAGGAAGCTTAAAGCGATCGTGTAAAAGGTAGTTTAGGCCCCATCGAGGCTTTGCGAGAAAACTGGCTATGGCCCCTGGAGTTAAACGGAAGGGAATCGAAAAGCCGGATTTCAAGTCTCGTTCGCGGTTGCCACCTGTGATGCTATCCACGGTAAGCATCATGACATCTACGCCTGCGTCTTTTGCTCGCTCAATCATTGCTCGATTTAAGCCACGGTCACGGTGATAATAAAATTGATAGACCTGAGGCGTTTGATGCTTCCGTCGCAATTCCTCTAAGCTGATTGTCCCCAGAGAAGAGACACCAAACATAGTCCCAAATTTTTCAGCTGCAGCGGCAACAGCGTTCTCCCCTTGAAAATGAAACAATCGCTGTAAGGCTGTTGGCGAGCAATAAACTGGCATAGCCAGCTTCTGCCCCATCACTGTCACCGAAATATCGATGTCCTCAACACCGCGCAGCACATTCGGAATAAGGTCGCAGGAGTCAAAGCTTGCTACATTCCGGTGTGCAGTTGTTTCGTCATCCGCGGCTCCATCAATATAATTGAATATGGGTGCTGGAAGGCGGCTTTTAGCAAGCGATCGGAAATCTTCATAACTATGGCAACTCCGAAGTTGCATCTCTCAATCTCCCTCAGATGAGTTCTGCTAGCACGCCTGAGAACTCTTGCTTCTATTTTTTATGAGAGGTGCGTCGGTGGTGATGATGTCTTCGTGCCTCGCAAAATCCGGCGAAATTTTCGGACAGGCAGATAGGACAGGTGGTTACCTCAACCGAGGCAGATCCAGTTGATGACGCTTGTGCAGATGAGATGTTCGCTCGAATTGACGGTCGAGCTTTCGAAGAGCTAAATCTTCATCTGCTTTGAATTCGGCCCGGCACGGCCATTAGTTAAATTCTGTAAAAAAGGTGGCCGATCTTTTCTTCTAGCCACTGGAATGCCGACCCTATATGACGGCAGGCGCTCGCCTTAGGGGCACCGCGAAGTAGTTTCGCGACAAGCACTCCAGTTTTGAACAGTCCTTCGGCGGCGGGTAACTATACGGTTTTAGCCTCTGCTATAGTACACGATTTGTACGCTGCATCTTGGGAAAAGTAATTGGCAGGGTGCAATGGCAGTGTTATCTGCGATTCACATGCTATGGCAGGACCGGCTCATGGTGCTTTCCTGCACATTAAGTGTATACTGGAAGTTCTGCTTCCGGTATCTTTTGAATACCCTAGATCGTGAATCGGAAATATGAGAGCGCGCCGAAGTTCTTCCACATCCTCTAAGGCACCGAAAAACGCAATTTTGAGTGCCGCGGCTCGGAAAAAGAGTCCGTCGAATGCGGATGCTGTTTTTAAGCAGTTGCGCGAGCAAATTATTGGAGGATTGCTAACGACGGGGTCCTGGCTGGTCGAAGCCGAACTCGCGACCCAGTTTGGGGTGAGTCGGACGCCCGTTCGCGAGGCGTTGAAGAGGTTAGTTGCGCAGGGCTTGGCGGCTCATGATGCCTTTCGTGGAACTATTGTGCGGCCGGTCGATCCTCGGGAAGCCGCGGAAATCGGAGAAATCCGAGAATTTCATGAAGGACTTGCAGCTCGTCTAGCTGCAACTCGTGCCACCGATACCCAACTTGATGAACTTGACTACGTTCAGGCGCAATTGGTCTTAGTTCTAAAGAGTAATCGTTTTGCCGAAGCAGCACGGCACAATGCCCAATTTCATGAACTCGTATATGCAGCGGCAGGAAATCAGCGGCTTGCCCAAGTCGCTTCCGGATTGCAGGACTTTGTGCGCCGGTACACTGTTGAAGCTATTGCTGACAAGGGTCGTGCCGCCGCAATTGTTTCAGAACACCAGCGAATTTTAAAAGCATTGAGGTCTCGAGATCCGGCAGAAGCCGAACACGCGGCGCGCGCGCACTGTCAAGCTTGTATGTTTTGGTCGCCAGCCTGGTCGGGCAATCGCAAAGCGGTCTAGAGAGATCTGCGCGCAGCGCTGCATTGGCGTGCGACGGCGATCTACCCAAGGAGGCCGCTGCGTTTATCAGTTGGCCACCTTGGGAGCGATAAAATTGAACTCACCAACTTTCGATCTGGGGAATTACTTCTTTTCCAAGCAGTTTTATCGTTGCCAGATGTTGTTCATGGCTCATCCCGTCGATACGGCAGATCAGTTCGTTGTAGCCTAGGTCGCGAAGTTTACGGCACCGCTTGAGGAAGAACTCGGGAGTGCCGATTGTCAGGTATGGAGAGCGGTCGATAAGTTGAGGCAAACCATCTTTACGATCGACTACGGAGCGGAGTCCCGCGAAAGCCTTGTAGTCCTTGGATGCCGCTGAAAGCTGATCGTACCATTGCACGATCAGCCCGACGAAGCGACCAGCGACCTCGCTCGCCTCGTTGAGCGCCGCCTGTTCCGTCGGAGCGCAGTAAGCAACAGCGGCGAGTGCCGCGCGGGATTCGGTTAGACGTCCGCCTGCTACGTCCACCTCGGCCAAGCCGTTTTTATAAGAGTCCATTGCCTCGGCAAGGTAGTCCCATCCGCCGGGGAGGCTGTTTCCGGTCATGACCCCGATTCCGTAGCGGCCGGCGTTAAAGTGAGTTTCAATACTAGTGGCTGAAACATGAATTGGCGGGTGCGGAAGCTGCACCGTTCGGGGCATGATCGTTACTGGCGGAATTTTCCAGATCCGGCCGTCAAACTCGAAGTTCTCGCGAGTGAGGGCGCCTCGAATAATCTGAATCGATTCTTCCCACATCGTTCGTGTGTCGTTGGGATCGATTCCAAAGGTCTTTAAAGTCTGCGGGTTGTTTGATCGCGCAGTCCCGATTTCAAAGCGACCATTTGAGAGCACGTCCAGCGTCGCCGCGCGTTCCGCGCTTCGAAGAGGATGGTTGAAGGATAGCATAACGAATGATCCCACTCGGAGGCGGATAGCAGACGTCTTCGCCGCCAAGTAGCCGAAAAACGATTCAGGCGCAGAGAGAGTTGCAATGGTGTCATTGAAGTGCTGCTCGGACACCATATACGTCGAAAAGCCAGCCTCCTCTGCGGCAATCGCCTCACGTACGAGTTCTTGATAGCGCGAGACAGGCGGGCGGACGCCATTGGGGGCGTCACACTCTTGAATGATTGACAATTTCATGTGGGTGCCTCTGTGTGAATTCGTATTCGAAGGTTGTATTGTTGGTGGACGGCAGAAGAGATGCGTATGGAATTATCTAATCGAAACTCCGTCCTAGAAATGATAGTTGTCTTAGCGCAGAGTTTTGTGCTGAGCGTGGGCTGCGCGCTTTCGCATCTTTCGTGCGGTGCCAATGTTGTTGAGAATCTATAGTCCGAAGCCGCCATCAACGGCGATGGTTTGGCCAGTGATCCATTCACTTTCTGCGCCAGCGAGAAAAGCAAAGATCGGTGCGACAGTTTCGGGCCTTGCGTACTTACCACCTAATACGCCGCGACCCATCACTTCGGGTGTAACCCCCCATGAAGAGCGCAACGCCTCAGTCATCCTTGTCTCCGCGGCCGGAAGTACACAATTCACTCGAATTGAGTTGGGCAGTAGCTCTTTCGCTAACGCGCGGGTCATGGCCACGATAGCGCCCTTTGCGGCAGCATAGTCGAATAGACCAGGAGCGGAGGCCTTAATCGCACCGTACGATGTGAGGGTTATCAGGCTGCCGCGTCGTGATCCGTTGATCATGAGGCGTGCGCTTGACTGCAGAAGTGCAAAGGTGCCTTTGACATGCGTGTCTATCGTCTCATCGAAAGCAGACTCTTCCAGTTCGAGAAACGGTTTTATATGCAGATTACCAGCGGCAGCGATTGCCACGGTAATAGGACCCAAAAGATTTTCGGACTCACGCACCCAGTTGTTGACTGCGTTCATATCCCGTACGTCGATGAGGGCTCCTGACGCTTGCACACCGCGGGATTTAAGGCGGGCGACCGCGTTATCGACGGCGGAGGCGTCCGCTCGGCCGGCAACGGCAACATTATAGCCTGCCGCGGCTAGTTCCTCGGCTGCGGCTAAACCGATTCCCCGAGTTCCTCCAGTAATCACAGCAGTACCAAGTTTCATCGAGCTGCTCCTTCTGAAGTCGAAGATTCGTCGCTGACGGTTGCGATGAAATCCATCTCCACGATCATGTCGGGGTGAGTCAGCGAAGCAACTCCAACGAGTGTGGAAGCGGGCGTGTGTGCGCCATAGAACCTCTCGCGTTCGAGCCTTGTGGCGAAGCGAGCTTCTATATTTGTAAGGTACACAGTTTCCTTGAGAACCTGCGCCGGCGAGGATCCGGCCATCTGCAGAATACGTCTTGCATTCTCAAGAGTCTGACGGCACTGCGTCGCCGCATCGCCAGCACCAATCAAGCGCCCAGTTGGGTCGAAGGGACCACAACCCGATACATAGATAGTGCGATTGTGTATTATCGCATGGACATACCGACCCAGCGGGTCGTGTACGCCAGCCACCGCGGCAAGTTTGACGATGCTAGACAATCTTGGCCTCCTGAAGGCGGAGCCATTCGATAATATGCTCGAACTCGCCTGTGGCTCCGGAAACGAATTCGGGAATAAGCAAAAATTCGTGGTCCGCGTTCTCTACGATGGAGAGGGTGGTTGGTACGCCCGCGTCCATCAGGCACTTGGCGAACCGAAGTGACTGCGGCACTAGTGCGTCATGATCACCGCAGTTGATGTACACGGGAGGAAAGTCAGCCAGCACGGCGGAATAAGCCGGGCTTACAAGAGGATCACGGTGCACTGAGACAAAATTCGGGCCCAAGTAAGCGAGGTTCCACGTGGTCTCAATAAAACCGGTACCAGCGTTGGTTCGGGGCTCGGAAAATAAAAGAGGAAAGTCGAAAACGCCGCAAAAAAGTAACGCACCGGCGACATCGACAGAGACGTCTTTCAAATCGCCTTCATCAAGCTTTGCGCCGTCGCCTTTTAGGGCGCAAATTGCCGCCGCGGTCAGATTCGCTCCTGCCGAATCCCCGCCGATATATAATCGGTCTGAGCGTCCGCCATAGCGCTCCGCATTTTTGGCGGCCCACCGGGCTGCGTACAAAGCGTCCTCAACTGCCCAAGGCCAGGGGTGCTCCGGGGCAAGGCCGTATTCCACGTTGACGACAACAAATCCTCGCTCCGCAATTTGCATGCAAAGCTTCCGGAGGTGAGCGGCACTCCAAAGTGTCCAGCTGCCGCCATGCATATAGACGAGTGTCGGAAAGGGACCTTTACCCTTCGGAATATGGACGTCGACGGTGAGATCTCTGCCGTGTCGGCTACGAAGTACGATCCCGTGGTGGTTATCACCGAGTTGAGGAAGATCAGTGGCAAGGTGAGGCAGGTTGTTTAGTCCCCACGTCTCACGAGCTGCGGGAATCTGATCTGGCGACGTGCGTGGCCTCGGCTCCAACTGCCGGCGCATCAACTGCGAAGCCCATCCGACCAGTTCTGGCGTCTTTCCCATATTCCATCTCGCTTTGGTTAGTTACATTTGAGGCCAGCTAAAGAACAAAATAGCCGATGTCAGCAGCGCATGAATAATCGTATACGACTTGTGTACCGTCAAGCAAGGGTGCGACTTTTTCACGCGTTCGATCCTTTGTCGAGAGGGCGCTGTACATAATCCGAGATCGCAGATCTTACGTGTTGGGACGAGAAGAGCGGTCATTGCAGTTCTTGTGCCGGAACGTTGCTAGATGCGAAATCGCAAACTGCGCGTCGCTTTTCACAGACACATTGCGGTCGATGGTCGGGCGTTTAATTCGGGAGAATGTGAAAGATCGCGGAAAAATAGCACTATTGCGGCTCACTAAACGCTGACGGCGTAGAAAGTGCGATCGTTCTGAGGCGTGGGTGGCGCGGTAGGTAACAACTTAGTTCACGAAGTTTGCGAGCAGCTTGTGTAGCGCGAAAATTTTGGCAACAGAATTTTTGAAACTAGCGTGTGGTGCTCGCCGAGATTTTGAGCACTGTTCGGCGCATATCAAGGCACTCATGAGGATCGGGGTTGCTTGCGTTTGTATACCGCTCGTGTACTGTTATGAACGGAATACGACGACCAAGCGCAAGTCGTGGGGCGTGATTGCGTATTGGTTATCGGGGTGCGCGCTCGAGTTGGCCCTAAGCTAGGACAAACAGTGACAACTGAACCGGATCGTCTCGTTGGCGAAGTGCCATTGCAGGTACGAGCCGCCGCCGCTCAGCGGAAGTACGGTTGGCGGCTTCAATATTGGCTCAAAAGCATTTCGCCTCCAACTATAGCTGTGCTTCTCGTCCTGGCTCTCTGGCAGCTGACAGTTCACTTCACGGGTGTAGCGGCCTTTATCCTGCCTAGCCCTTCGGAAGTGGCAGTCGCGCTTTGGCAAGATGCGCCGATCCTTTTGCCTAACGCCTGGATCACTCTCCAAGAAATTTTGGTCGGATTGGTGATCTCTATCCTCGTGGGGATTCCTCTCGCGGTCCTGCTTGTGAGCTTTAAGCCGATTGAGCGCGCGCTTTATCCGTTGCTGATTGCATCACAAGTTGTGCCAAAGGTCGCACTAACGCCGTTGTTCTTGATTTGGTTCGGGCTTGGCTTGATGCCGAAAATCGTGATGGTGGTTTTGATGGCATTCTTCCCTATTGTCATCAATACAGCTTTGGGTCTTCGAGGGATTGAGATCGAGAAACTCTACCTCGCGCAATCCATGGGCGCTGGCAGGCTGACGACACTTGCGCGGTTTCAAATTCCGGGAGCTCTACCGAGCATGTTTAGCGGGATCAAACTCGCCACGACGCTAGCAGTTATAGGAGCAATCGTCGGCGAGTTTGTCGGAGCGAGCGAGGGGCTCGGATACTCGATCCAACAGGGCATGGCGAGACTGAACGCGCCGCTTACGTTTGCTGCGATTATCTATCTCACTGTAATCGGCATGCTTTTGTTCCTCGTTGTCGATGTCATCGAACGGATTGCGTTGCCTTGGCACGTGTCGCGACGTGCCGATTTCAACGTCTCCCAATAATTTCTTCCGTACTATGGTTATAAATTTCTCCAACTTTAGAAAGGCAACCCTGAAGATGAGCACTGTCTTGGAACCCTGCTGTCGGTCTCGCTGGAGTACCTTTGCCATAGCTACGGCGGGTGTCATCGCCATTAGCGGAAGCGCATTCGCGCAAACCGCAGCGAAGCCGCTCACCCCTGTGTCGTTCCGTCTAGGTTTCATCGCCGGGGCGTGGGACGCTGGAGAATACGTTGCTCGTGAGCTGGGGTATTACAAAGAAGCTGGCTTAGACGTGACCATCACAGAAGGGCAGGGCTCAAATTCCAACATTCAACTGCTTTCATCAGGGCAAGTTGAGTTTGCAAAAATCGCCGCCTCGTCGCTCGCCGTCGCGGGTGCAAAAGGCGCGAAACTGAAAATGCTTGCGAGCCACCTGCAAGTGCAGGGGTCAGGCGTAGCGACTAAAACGGAAATCAAAACGATTCAAGATATGTCGGGAAAGACATACACCGGCGTTACGTTCGACGTCGCGACACAACTGTTTCCAGCCTACGTGAAGGCGACTGGCATAACCAACGTCAAGGTTGTCAACGTTGCGCCCGAATCGATCCCGCAGGTTCTAGTGGCGGGCCAAACTGACATGATGGTTGCAAACGCTTGGTCGCAGGTCCCGATTATGGAGAGCCTGGGTGCGAAATTTAATTACTTTCCCTACACTGACCAGGGGTTGGACCCACTTGGCATCGGACTCGTGGCGGCCGATTCAACGCTTGAAAAAAAAGCGGACATCGCGAAGGCAATGGTCGCAGCGACCATGCGTGGGTGGCAGTATGTCTACGCTAACCCGGAGAAGGCCACTGACATCTTCATCAAGGCAGTTCCGTCGATCAAACGCGATCTCGCTTTGAAGACCATCAGCATGATGGAAGGGCTTTCCCATACCCCGAGCAGCAAGGGACAACCGCTTGGTTGGATGGCCGAAGAAGATTGGGTTCGAACGATCGACATTCTGACTAAGGGTGGAATCTTGACCGGCAGCGTGAAGCCAAGCGACCTCTATATTAACCTCGTCGCGAAGTAGCGTTCCTTCAAACGGAACTCACAGACGCTGTGGGAAGCCAGTGGAGAATAGCGTGCTAACTCAAATCCGCTCGAACCAGGCGTCTGGGATTCGGATCGATAAAGTTGCAAAAACGTACCAGACTAAGAACGGTCCGGTTCAGGCGCTGAGCCCTACGTCGTTAGACTTCCGACCTGGGGAGTTTATTTCAGTGGTTGGCCCATCCGGCTGCGGGAAGAGCACCTTGCTCTTGATGATAGCTGGTTTGCAGCCAACCACCGACGGCACAATCACAATTGGCAACTCTATTGTAAATGGCCCGTTCACGAATCTCGGTGTGGTGTTTCAGGACGCCGTGCTGTTGGAGTGGCGGAGCATTTTGCAAAACGTCATGCTTCAGGCCGACATTCGTGGACTAGACCGGAAGGCTATGCGTCAGCGAGCATTGGAATTACTTGAGCTCGTCGGCCTGAAAGGATTTGAAAGCCGTTATCCCTTCGAACTGTCCGGAGGAATGAGGCAGCGAGCCTCGATCTGTCGTGCACTGGTCCATGACCCGCCTGTGCTTCTTATGGATGAGCCTTTTGGCGCCATCGATGCGCTGACCCGAGATCAACTCAATCAAGACTTAGAAGCCCTTTGGATGCAGTCACCAAAGACCGTGTTCTTTGTGACGCACTCTATCCCCGAGGCTGTTCTACTTGGTGACAGAGTCATCGTCATGTCCCCACGTCCGGGAAGGGTGGAAAAGATATTCGATATTGATCTCCCGCGCCCTCGCAGTCTTGAGATTCGGGACGAACCAAAGTTCGTGAATTACTGCCGGGCCATTCGCGACGTGTTTGAAGCGGTCGGGGTATTTAAGGCGGCGAAGTCGCGATTAGAAAATCGCAAAGATATCGGCTGATCTAAACTGATTGGCCGGTATTTGGAAAATTTTCTGCCTTTCAGCTTATGCGTTCGCGAGTGTTTGGCATTCGATTTGATATCCGCTCAATTAGGAAAAATAATGCGCGAGCGATATAACGTTTTTATTCCAATGCGCGACGGCACTAGATTGTGCGCAGACATATTCATGCCCGACGGCAAGGGCAAAGCGACGATGAGCACTTATTCTCAAAGCGTCGACAGGGTGTTCGAACCGGCGAGGATCAGATGGCTAGTCCTTTAAACATTCGATATGCGGGCCTTGACTATATGGATCGCACGGTAGCGCTCGAAACAGGACAGGTGTGTCCAGTCGGCGCAAATTTGCAGATGCGGACCGTGCCGACCTTGGAGGCTGCGCTTAGCTTGTTAATCGCAGGCGTGGTCGACTGTGCCGAAGTGCCACTTATCGCACTGTTCGACGGATCGTTGGGCGACAAGTATGAAGCACTACCTGTTTTTCCGAATAGGGCATCGCCCGCTTATGCGGTCTTTGGCAATAAAAAGGTTCAAAGCTTCGAAGACCTGACGAACAACCGGATCTGGGCGGAAGCACCCGCCGCAACAACGATGGGTGTGTGGATCCAAGTGCTAACCGGTGTGGCAGTCGATCTGACGTCGCTTGAACCCGGTACGGCAAGTGATGCAATCCAACGTAACGATGCCGATTTCGCTGTTTTGCCGTCAGCGCGTAGCTATCTTGGCCTAGTCCCGACATTTGAAAACCCATCTCGTGTTGAGGACGAGATGCGTAAGCGGGTGGGCGGACTGCCAATCCTATCGGTCGTCGTTGTGAACCGAGAGGTAATGAAGAATCGCAGGTGGCTGCCTGTCGCGCTAACAGACGCCTTTGTTGATTCCAAAGAGCTGAGTACGGTGCGGCACGAATATTTTGGCGCGTTATCCGTAGGGCTTCCATGGCTCATGCGCTCACTGGAGCAGATTAAGATTGAATACGGAGGTGATGCCTACCCGTACGGACTCGGTCGGAATCGAGAAATGCTAACCAAGTTTGCTGAGGCCTGTCCTGCCTTCAATGGACCAGTGGACGCGTTGTTTGCCCCGGAATCTGTTCCGCTTACTGGTATTGCCGAGACCACGTTTTACGCGGTCCGTCCGCTCGCCGCTCCGAAACGGTCACGTGATGGAAATTCAGCCTCGGCAACGCAAGAAAAGCTCCAACTGACTTACGGAGGGCTCACTTATCTTGACCGAAATTGGGCCCTGCAAGTTGGCGAGGTTGAGCCCGAGGGAATTGATCTGAACTATGCCGCGATCGCCGAGGTGGGATCACTATTTCGCCGAATGGCGCAATTTGCCGAGTTCGATGTGGCGGAGATGTCTCTTTCAACGTTGATCATGCTAGTCGCTCGTGGCGATAAGCGGTTGGTCGGTTTGCCCGTGTTTCCATCGCGAACGTTCCGTCACGCGTTCTTGTATGTGCGGGACGACAGTGGCATCGAACAACCTAAAGATCTCATCGGTAAGCGTGTAGGAGTGCAGGACTATCAGGCAACTGCATACGTTTGGCAGCGCGCTCTACTTCAAAACGAATTCGGGGTAGCTCCCGGGCAATTCAGTTGGCATGTGGGCGGTCTGGACGTTCCATCGCCGCTTCACCGAATGAGTCATGATCCGCCCCCCGGGGTCGAGATCTTGCATCTTCCGCCTGAAGCAACACTCGAAGGTTGGTTGAGGGAAGGCGAACTCGATGCAGTATTCACGCCAGAAGACTTGATCTCGACGTCATCATCTAAGCCAAACTGGCACCGCCTGTTTCCCGATTACGAGAGGCGAGAGCGCGAATTTTTTGCTCAGACGGGGTTTTTCCCAATCATGCACTGCGTGGTTATGCGTCGCGAGGTGTACGAAAAGAACCCATGGATCGCTGCAAATTTGTTTGACGCATTTCAGCGCTCAAAAGACAGGGGCTATGCGCGCATGCGTGATCTAAGCGCTCCAGCTCTTACTCTTCCCGACCTTCCGCGGTCTCTCAGTGAACTTGACGAAATCTTTAATGGCGACGCCTTTCCTTACGGCTACACCGCAAATGCCCGCATTCTTGAAGCCATAACTCAATACTCATTCGAGCAAGGGCTAGCTGTGCGTAAGGTGGATCCTAAGGAGCTATTTGCCGCTGAACTGATGCCGTGGTGACGATCACGGATGTGGCGAAAGCCTGCCTCGTAGACTTGCATACAATTGGTGCACCATTTATTGTGGCCGAGATGATGTTGAGATGAACCATCAGTAGCGTCGCGTACGCTAATAGCGAATGCGAGAGGCTCATGTGAAATCGGGATGCGATAGATGATACGTGTGATGATCCAGTACGCGGTCCAATCCGATGGAAGCTTCGATCTCACGTACTATCGCGACAAGCACGTTCCGCTAGTGCGAGAAACGATGATGCCGCTCGGAATGCTGAAGGGCGAGTGGGATGAAGTGTTGCCTGATCCGGCAACCGGCGCCTCCCCAAAATTCTACGTCATAAGCATCCAGTACTGGGAGTCGTTGGAGGCTTTGGAACGAGCCTCCGCTTCGCCGACAGCGAAAGCGGTCCGTGACGATGTGAAGAATTTTTACGTGGGTACGGCGGTCCGGGTGATTTCCAACATTAGAGCCTATTAGCAAATCCGGCTCATGAGCTTTAGCAGCGCAAGCAGAGATACTCCGCAGTGTAGGTCCTACGAATCGTTCTGATTGATACCCAGTGCCAGTTGACGGAAAGGCAAGGACAACAATGACGGAGACTGAACCCGAGTACGGCGGTCGGGGCCGCGTCGGCATTATTGTTCCGCCAGCGAACACCACCTTTGAGCCCGAGGTTGCCGCGATGATGCCACGCGGAGTGTCATTGCACGCGACAAGGCTTCCAGGCCGCGTATCCAACGAAACTGCAGTTGGACTTAAGGAACGCTTCGAGGGTTACAACCAAACATTAGCAACGGCGGCGGATTCCTATGGCGGTGCCGCTCTTTCGGCTGTTTGCTTGGGGGTGACTGGAAGTTGTTATCTCGTGGGGCCGAAGGGAGAGGAAAAACTCCTGTCCGACCTACGAAAGAGTGGCGCTCCCCACGTCATCACCGCTGCTCGCGCTATCGAGAGCTTGCTTACGAGATTTGGGCGTAAACGTATTGGACTAGTTACGCCGTATCCGGCTTGGGTAATCGATTTCGCAAAACGATATTGGGAGGCCTCCGGATACGAGATCACAGGAGTTACTCCGCTTCCGGATGTTGTGTCGATCTATGCGGTTAATACAGACAAAGTGGTCGAAGCCGCACACGAATGCCAAAAATCGGGGGCTGACGCTATTGTGTTGAGCGGTACCGGTGTCGCGACGCTCCCGGCGATTGAGAAGATAGCTAACTCGGTTAGCGTGCCGGTTATCTCGTCAAATCTCAGCGTGGGATGGTGGATCCTCGACGCCCTCGGGCTCGATGCGACGGAAGTGACTCCTTCGCTGGCGCTGCGGTCAGTCGCACGTTGGCTATCACCGAAGGAGAGGTCGCAGTGACAAACAGTAATGATGCTGAGAGGTCATTGAAGGAGTCCGATATCCTATCGCTGCTCGACACCTTTGCAGCCGCATACAATCGTCACGACGTTGACGCCATCATGTCATTGATGACCGACGATTGCGTCTTCGTATCTTACTTCGGGCCTGATATATGCGGTGAGAAGTTCACGGGACGTGAAAAAGTGCGGGCCAGGGTAGCCGCTGGTCTTGCTGATTTTCCGGATGCCCACTGGGACATTGCAGGTCATTTTGTCAGCGGTAATCGCGGATTTTCCGAATGGACGTTTCGGGGAACGAGACGCGGAAGCTCCAATTTGATCGAACGTCAGGGAATTGACGTTTTTACGTTCGCAAACCGCAAGATCCAAGTGAAAGACACCTATCAGAAATGGCGCCAGCCGGCTGAGTGAGACGGTGCGTGCGGAGCCATGTAAGGAGAACAGTATGCCGCTTGCGAAATTGAAGAAGCACAATCGATATGAGTACTCAGCGTTGCCTGAGCGGCCGGAGTTTGTGTGGCCAGATGGTAAGCGTCTGGCCGTTTGCATCTGCAATAATATCGAGGTCTTTAGCTTCCTAGATGGACTGGGAAGCGATAGTGCGTCGGTTTCGGCGCCGCAAACCACACGAAATTACGCTTGGCACGATTACGGTAATCGCGTTGGCCAGTGGTATATGTTCGACCTGCTCGATGAGTATGGCTTCCCCGCTTCGCACAACCTCAATTCATTGCTGCTCGAAGAATGCCCCCACATTATTGATCGTATTAAAAAGCGGGGCGATGAGGCCGTTGGCCACGGTCGTACAAACGCGGAGCGTCAAGACGCCTACGGTGAGGAAGAAGAGCGGCAGCTGATTGACGAGACCACAGCGGCTTTAGCAGACGGCATGGGTAAAGCTCCCCGCGGATGGCTTGGTCCGTATCTCGCCCAGTCACCCGTGACCCTCGATCTCCTGAAGGAGGCGGGCTACGACTACGTGCTTGATTGGCCTGCTGACGATCAGCCGTTCTGGATGAATACGCGTTCTGGACCCATACTTTCGGTTCCTTATTCGCTGGAAGTCAACGACTCTCCGACCCTCGTCTTTCGACAGGAAAGCGCAGCGGCCTTCGAGAAGATGATGATCGACCAATTTGATGAGATGCTACTGCAGTCGCGGAAATGGCCTCTCGTTTGCACGATTGTCATTCATCCCTTCATCATTGGGCAGCCTTTCCGCTTGCGTGCCTTACGGCGGGCCTTCGATCATATCGCAAAGTTCCGTAGCGACGTCTGGATCACGACCCCTGGGGCCGTCGCAACACATTTTGCTAAGGTTGTACCTGCTCCCAAGTCGCAGAATGCTCGGCTGGCGGATGTCAAAACCGCTTAACGAACTGTCCGCAACCGAAGTTGCGGACGCGATCGCGACTGGTGCCACCACGAGCGAGGCGGTTGTAGCCGCGTGTCTCGATCGCATTGCAGCTCGAAATGTGTCCGTAAATGCATGGGTTACGGTAGACGGTGAAAAAGCGCTCAGCGAGGCGCGGTCGCTAGACCGATCTCCTCGAAGAAGCCGCCTTCACGGAGTTCCAGTTGGGATCAAGGATGTCATTGACACGTCGGACTACCGGACTCAGTACAACTCCCCCATATACAATGGATATCAACCCAAAGCAGATGCGTCGTGCGTAGCACTCCTTAAAAGGGCCGGTTGCGTCATTCTTGGCAAAACCGTTACGACTGAGTTTGCAAATATTCATCCGGCGCAAACAAGGAACCCTTGGAACGTAGAACACACGCCAGGGGGATCTTCGAGCGGTTCTGCTGCCGCGGTCGCAGATCGAATGGTGCCAATTTCACTTGGTACGCAAACAGCGGGCTCAACAATCCGGCCTGCGGCGTATTGCGGAATATTTGCAATAAAGCCTAGCTTCGGAAGCGTGAATCGAACCGGCATTAAGCCGCTCGCCGAATCGCTCGACACTGTCGGCATATTCGCTCGGTCGCTCGAGGATTTGGAAGCGACTAGCGAGGTGCTCTCGAGCCGACAACCCGCACAACTAGTTGAGAGAACTCCTCGGGTCGGGTTTGCGCGGACCCGCAACTGGGGGCTCCTAGACCGTACAGTTCAAGATGCTGCGTCAGAATTCATCCAACTGTTAGAGAGGGCCGGGGCCACGGTCCACGACGTTCAACTCGATCCGACCGTGGAAGACTTAAGCGTAGATCACGCCACGATAATGGGGTTCGAAAGTGCGCGAGCACTTGCATGGGAATATGACAATTTTTCTGCCCAGCTTAGTCCTGCTCTCTTGAAAAGATTGTATGCCGGTTGGTCAGTATCGCGCGAG
>Ga0164243_10000800_pt1 | contig 54988 bp, 51 predicted proteins | sample OricompcompostOP_FD_108781 | JGI IMG/M metagenome (GOLD analysis project Ga0164243, IMG submission 108781) | Organic Plus compost microbial communities from Emeryville, California, USA - Original compost - Organic plus compost (OP) | ecosystem: Engineered > Solid waste > Mixed feedstock >... | reverse complement strand
TCGATCACGAGTAAGCACACAGTACGAGAAGGGGCCGAGCCTTGGTTGACTCGCCTTCGTGGGCCACTCCCGAACCTGGGAGTGGCCCTCAGAAACCCTCCTGGGTTGCAGCGCCGAGTGGCGCAGCCGACGTCAAGTGGGCAGATCAGCCAGGCCCCGACCGGTCTGTCACGGGCGGTCAGCAAGGCAGCATTCGGAACGGCTGGGATACACCGTTCTACAAGCGGATGTTCGAGCAGCGCGACGAGGCCGATCGCGCGGGCATGAATCCGTTCGAGCGAAGTGACTTCACCGGTGTGGTCACTTACGACGACGAAGTCACGCTCGAAGACGGGACCAAGCGTAAGCTCAAGTTCGGTGACGTCTGGGAAGACGGCAAGCGTATCGAGAACGTTTACGACTATGGCGAGGCTGAGGGTAACGCGATCCTGGCACAGCTGCAGCTCGACGCTAAGGAACAGCTTCATCTCTTCCAAGACGCCAATGGCGACCAGGCGAAGATTCGAGACGCGCTGCTCTCTCGTGCGAATGAGACGACCGAGAGCGCAAAGGCTTACCGGCAACAGCAGGCGTTCGTTGAAGAGCGCGAACAACTCGAAGCGGACTGGGGCGCAGCGGCTCCGATCGCGATCGCGCTCGGTGGTGGCGGTCTCGGTGCCGCGACCGGTGCGGGTACTGGTGCAGCAATCGGTGCACTCGGTGCTGGCGCGGGCGCTGCTCCTGGTGCCCTGATCGGTGGCGGCATCGGCTTCCTGCTCGGAGCGGGCGGTGCCCTACTGAACCAGGACGAGCTCATCGACCAGTTCGCTGAGGCTCAAGTCAAGCTGAACCGAGCCAATGACCTCAACAATCCTGTCCTGAGCGCGGGTACTGCTGTACAAGGATACGCGGCAGCGGTCGGGAGCCTGGCACAGCCGCTCACCAACGTCGGTGTCGGTCTCGTCGAGGCTGCCAATCAGGACGTCGGGAACTCGGTCGGTGCCCGCGAGGAGGAGTGGGGTCGTGACAACTTCGGCCTGGAGGCACTGCGCTTCGGACTGGGCTTCGCTGACGCCTTCGCACAGTTTGCTGGCAAGCCGGGTGCCATCATCTACCAAGCAACGATGGGCGCACAGGCTGCAGGCTCTGTCACTCAATTGGCGACGGGGCTGCAGTGGGATGACCGGATGCGCGAATTCAATCCGATCATGGATGCAGACGACCCCGTCGAGAACGTGGGGCGGCTGGCATCGGCGATCGGCGCAACCGGCATCGACATCGTTCAGACGTTCACGCCGACGCAGGTGCTGCGCACGGCAGACCGACTTGGGCGGCGCGCTGGTGGTACGACCGATGCCGCCTTCGGGCTCGAGAAGCGTATCGTCGACGCTGCCAATGGTGGTAACAAGAATGCAATCACGGCAGCGAAGCTCCTCGGCATCGAGACCGACGTCACGAAGACGATCGGTGGGCGTACCTTCAACATGGTTGACGGTAAGGCAGTCTCGGTCGCGCGCGTTCCGAACGTGACGCTGCTGGCACCGAGTGAGGCCGTCGGCTGGCTGAGTGCCCGTGCCAAGGCCCTGCTGTCGGGAACGCGCGGCCAGGCGGTCAGTGCCGAAGACCTGTATGCGGCGAGCCTGCAGATGCGCGAGCTCTCGACGGCACGGTCTGCGCTGCTCACGGGCTTCGCGGAAGGCACAGAGGAAGTCGTCCAGAGCATCCTGGAGAACTGGTCTGAGGGGTATCAACCGAGCTTCGATGAGCTGGTTCGATCTGCCCTGGCAGGATTCGCGGTCGGTGCAGGTATGGCTGCCGGTGCCCGCGTCGGGCGCGACCCCGTGATGCAAGGACTGGATGAAGTCAATGCGGTCAACGCAATGCTGTTCACGCCACAGATCACCGAGGCCGAGTGGCGTGCCATGTCGCCAGTTGACCGGGAGCGCAAGAAGACGACCAACGCCTCGCTGCTCGCGGTTGCTCGACAGCGAATCCAGGATCTGGCAGACGACCAGGTTGAGACCGAGTTCAATTCGTACGCGTTCCGCCAGGTCGCGATCGATGATGCACTGAAGGCGCTCGAGACCGCTCGAAACAATGGACTGCCTGCAGGCGAGCGGACGTGGAAGCTGCACCCGATCGGCAACCCGGAGGTTCCCTCAGACGTCGTCCAGATGGAGCTCCAGGGCGCGCTCGAGGCACTGGGTACGCAGGCTCGCGTCCTGGAGGAGACGGGTCGCACTAACGCGGCCGCTGCCCTCAACAGCCTGCTGGCGTTCTCTCGCGTCCTGCTGCAGCGCGTCCTCGCCAATCCGCAGTTGGCAACGACCGACACGATCGATGCCCCGATCCCGCTGGATGGCAACCGCGAGATTCCGGCAGGCACGAACAGCATCGAGGCCGTCAACATCCTGTTCGAGGAGGCCTTCAACGGTAACGGCATCCACGCCGTTCCTGGGCAACCTCGAACGTGGTCGGACGAGGAGGCGCGGGAGGCCGTAGAGGTCATCCTGAACCGGTCGCCCACTGACAGCCCCGGCTCGTGGATGCTGCTGCGTCCGATGATCGATGCGGTGCTGACCGCTCACCAGGAGCCGGGGTCGCCGAACCGTGGCTGGTACGTCAATCACGCTGTCCTCAAGGGGCCGAGCGCTGACTTCGACGGCGACGGTGCGGCGCTCCGAAGCTTCATGACGAACGACGAGAGCGGTGAGGCCCGAGCACGCCTTCGCCTCGGACTGAACATCCTGTCCGAGGAAGGCATCCTCATCGACAGCTATGCCGGTGAGTTGGCACACGCGCGTACCATCATCAAGTACCCGAAGGATGGCGAGCAGTACGATGGCATCTTGCGGATCCTCAACGATGCCGTCACGGAAATCGTCGGGCTGCTCGCTCAGGCAAACGAGACCAGTGTTGCAGTACTCCGACAGGGTGTCATTGACAACTTGCTCGTTCCGCTCCTGGAGGGTCACGACCCGGCTGCAAAGCAGCACTTCTGGAAGTGGCTCGCGACGACCCAGCTTGTCGAGCAGGCTGCTCTCAACTCCGGTCAGCGCATTCCATTCCGCCTGAACGAGATCTGGACTCGGGCGATCTTCCGAGCGGGAAACGCGATCGCGCTCGAGGCCGGAGCGGTTGCACCGCCGACGGCTACCCCGACTACCGTCACTGAGATTCCGGCGTCGCCTGCATCACAGCTCCGAGCGGCACCTGCAGCGACGCTCTTCCAGAGTGCAGAGCTCGCTACGACTGGTAACGACGACCTCCGTGTCAAGCAGAAGTTCGCGTATTCGGCACTGACGAGCCAGACTCTGGATGCCGCGACGACGAATGATGTGACGCGCTGGATGCAGGAGCTGTACCGCGTCCTCTCAACAGGTACGACGCGAACGCAAGCGGAGTTGGCGACTCGGAGCGAGGAGGTTCTCAACCTGGCACGGGAGAACCTGCAGCGGATCCGCTCGAAGTGGAATACCGAGCGTGCTGCTGCTGGACAGCCGGAGCTGAGCCTGGCAGACCTGGCCCGTGTCCAGGTACCGAACGTCACCGACAACATCGACGCACTGGTATTCTACGACAGTGAGCCGATGACGAGTGTCGCACAGCTCGTCCTGCGACACGCAACCTCGATCTTCCGTGGTCGTGACGCCGAGGTACTCTCTGAGAACGATGGCGAGCTTCGAAAGACGTACGCACGTCTCCTGAACCTCGACATGAAGCAGGCCGCGAAGGAACTCTTCGGACCGATGCTCATGGAAGACCTCGTCGGCGAGACGCTCGCTGGTAGAATGGGTTGGACTGCCGAAACACTGGACAGTGCGATTCAGAGTCAGGTCCGCAAGGGTCGCGTCGCTCGCAAGCAGGTGATCGATCGTGCAAAGCGAGAAGCAGCATACGGCGACTCGGCCAGTACTGAACTGCCTGCTTCCCTTGACACTGTCGGCGAAGTTACTGCCTTCCGCTTCTTCATGGATGTCATTGAGACGCGTGCGAACCTCTTCGTGACACTCGATGAGAAGACCGGCCTCGCGTCGAAGAACACTGAGGCGGGTCGAAACGATGCACAGGCGATCGACGACCTGCAGGCGAGCGCGCGGGAGGTTCGAGCACTCCTGCTGCGAGCGAGCGAAGTCATGGGACAGCGCCGTCCCGAGTTGCGTCGCGGGAGTAACCAGAACCTGACGCCTGCACAGGTACAGGAGCTGCTCGATCTCGATCCCGCGCTCGCACGACAGATCGCACTGGTCATCCCGCCCGAGATCGGCTCGCGTGTCTTCACTGGGCTGGACACTGGCCGACTGCACGTGCCGCTGTGGTTCTACGAGTTCCTCGTGGAGGAGAACAGCGATCTCGCTGCCTTCAAGCTGTGGCGCGGTATGCTCCTGGCGCAGATGGATCTCGAAGCGAACCGTGAAGGCAACGGTGTCTCACACAACCGACTGATCGCGCTCTATCAGTTGCTCGGTGTGACTGACACGACGGGCGCGAGTCAGGCCCGCTTCCGTGATCAACTGGCGACGAGTACGAGTATTCGCCAGTTCCTCTCATTCGTGAACCGTCACTTGAACGGTGACAATGTACCTCAGCTCGCGATCCTGACGGATCAGGTTGCATTCGATGCAAGCTTCTCTCAGGGTGGTTGGCGACCGGCTGGATCGCAATCGGAACTCCGCGAGAACATTCGCGCAATGCGGGAACAGATCGCGCGCTCCGCCGAGCTGCTCGACGCGACGCTGGCAAATGAAGCCAAGAGCGAAGAGTTCGCGACCAAGCTGCTGAATGGCGATGCCGAGGCACGACTGCTAACTCAGCGAGCGATTGATCGTGCACGGAAGTTGCCGACTGGGGCAGGCCCGCGTACCATGATCAACTCCCTGCTCAGCATGGCGATCGGGTTTGTCGGCTCCGAGGCGGACAAGGCGGGCGCGGCAAAGGGTACCGAGGGTATCGGTCAGGCCGTCATGCTGGAGCAGGCCTCGTGGGGCACGCCTCTCGCACAGCTCATGGCCGCCTGGACGAGCATCAGTGAGAAGGATGCCTTCGCGCGACCCGACCGGCTGCTCGATCCCATGCAGTTCTGGCTCCGTGACGGCACGCCCGTCGAGTGGCCTGGACTGACGGTCGATCTGGTCACTGAGCTCTACAAGGATCGCGCAATGCGTCCGATGCTCATGGCTGCACTCGGACCGACTGCCTTCGATCCGTCAACTGAGGAGGGGCGCTCCGCGCTGCAGGGCCTGACCGATCAGAGCCTGCACAGCATTGTCGCGGATCCGGCAGACCTGCGTGCCATTCTCGGAAGCAACTCGTTCTCTGACCTGGCAAAGTTCGTTTCGCTGGTCAATGCTAAGACGGATGATGACGCTGCACTGATGCTGGCGCTGAAGATCTTCGCAGCACGAACGAGCGGCGCGACGGCTCCCTTGAACGAGGCAGACTATCGACAGTGGGTCGATGACGCGATCGAGTCTGCGGGTCGAATCCTTCGAGCGCTTGCACAGGTGCCAGCCAGTCGCCGTGCCGACGTTCGCACGCTCCTGAAGCGACTGCAGCCTCGCCCGACGCTCGCAGACCCCGATGACAAATCGCTGACTCCAATGCAGCGGACGGTTGCTGGAACGATTCGGAACATTATCAATGCGACGTTCCTCGATCAGCTCATCGGACTCTCTGGTCCAGCGCGAGTACAGAAGGAAGAAGAGCAGCGTCGATACCGTGAGCTGCTCATGGGCGAGTCTGCCGGTCAGGTACTCGTCGCACAGTACGTAATTCCGGATGATCCTGCACTGGTACACGATGCCAAGCTTCGAATCTGGAATGAAGCAAAACAGCGTGGGTACTTCTGGAACTTCGTCCAAGGCCCCGACGCAGATCGTGCTCGGAGCTTCCTGGCAACCGCACTCGGACCGACCGATCCGTATCCAACATCCCAGAACGAGGAAGAGGACAAGAAGAACTGGGAGGCCTTGTCTCGCGCGCTGATCGTCTACAAGCTCGGCGCGGGTACGGGGCAGACGACCAAGTCGCCTGAAGCGCGTGCGACGATGGCTATCGATGATCCGGACTTCGAGATGTTCCTCGGTGACTGGTCGTTCCTCTATAGCTTCGCCTCACCTGCCAACGATGACTACCACCTTTGGGACGCGGCGACAGAGCTCTTTACGGATCTCAATGACTCGATCCCACCTGGTGCAGGCGTTCAGAACCTGGTGGAGACCATCGAGCGTGAGCTCTTCAAGAATGAGGAGTACCCGCTCGGACCGTTCTCGAGTACGATCATTCAGCAGATTCTGAACGGTAAGAACCGGGCGCTTCAGTCGTCTGCGCCGCTCGCGATTACGATGTACGGGTCGAATCCTGAGAACAACATCACACTCGCGACCGCAACTCGCTACACGTTTGCGTCACCAGACGGCCAGCCGACGCGCACGTATACGTTCAACAGTGGCGACCTCGTCAGTACTGACGCCAAGGCCAATCCGGTCCCACTGACCGATGCGGATCGTGAGCGACAGCGGGACTTCGGCGGTATCACTGACCGGCTCGCAACGCTCGAGGGCCGATTCGTCAAGGCGCTACAAGTACTCGATCCGGCAGGTACGCCGATCGACCTGTTTGCTACTGCAGTCAAGCCGACGTTCTTGGCGAACGCGTGGCCGGAGACTCGGAACTCAGGGTATCGCGTTCTGAGCCTCGGACAATTGACCACGGCACTGAAAGCTGCTGGTTACGCTGATCTGAAGCTGGCAGACCTTACCATCTCGGTGGAGTTCTTCCACCCTGACGACAGGCCACTCGGACTCGAGTGGGCGAACAACATCTACTTCGATGGTGTTGCAGGTGTCGGTGGTGGACAGCCGGGCATTGGTATTATCGCGGCTGACCAACAGAATGCGGGTCAGACGCAACTCGGATCTCGTCGCGCTCTGGACGCGCTCAAGAAGCAGAAGGCAGCCCTCATTAACCCGACGCTGCCTTCGCGAACTGACGTGCAGGTCACAGAGAACGCACTCAACATGGCTGCCACGATCGAGTACAAGACGGCGCAGATCATGCAGACCAATCAGGACGCAACCCTGATCAGTCCTCGGGACCGAAACCGTATCCGGAAGCAGTTCCTCATTCAAACGGTCGTGCGGACAGTTGATCTGAACGACAATGTTCATGTCTGGTCTGCTGAGGAGATTATCAATTGGCAGAAGCAGAACCCCGGCACGCTGCCTGACGAGGGCAATCTTCGTGATGCGCAGGTTCTGACGATTCCGTTTGACTTCCTGGCGACGCTGCTCGGTGAGCAGGGCGAGGCCGGTATCGAGTTCAACATGGATTCGACACAGTTCTCTAACAGGATTCAGACGTGGGATAACTGGACTGGAACGTGGGATCAGGAGCTCCTGCGGCGGCACATGCCAGGCCTGTTCCAAGCTGAAATTCCGACTCCGGTGGAAGCTATTCGGAACTCGCTGTTTGCCAAGGGCAGCTTCCTACGCACGAGCCGTCCGCAACGACTCGCGAGCAACCGCGAACTGCGGCGATACAGCGCGATTCTGGATCGCTGGTCTCAGACGCAGCTCGAGGGCGGTATCCAGAACCGTGCGAGAATCGCTGATCAGCTGCGTGAGCAGGTGACTCGAAACTACCAAACTGTCCTGGATGCCGAGTACAACAGCGCACAAGCGCCGTCACTCTCAACGCTGGCACTGGATCAGCCCGAGGCAGCGGGCCTGACCAGCGAGACGCGAACGCACCTGCAGAAGGCGCTCGATGCTGCTCAGGATCTGGTTGAGGGTAGCCGTGCCCTGAGCATCTCGGCCCCGTGGACCGCGTGGATCCTGGAGCTCGGCGGGCAGCGCGGCCCCGAGTCTGGCTACATGCGGAGCCTGGACGACATGCACTGGAACGCTGCTCGGCTGGGCCAGGCGTCTGGTGCCAACCCGATTCCGGGTGACGAGGTCATGATCGATCCCGATCAGCCGCTCTTCCGGTACACGATGGTCGAGACGCTGTTGAATGAGGGATACCGTGTCCGACTCTATGGTCCAGCAACGAGCGCTGCTCGAATCGTAGACGTCGAGCGCGAGCTCAAAGACTCGGGCCGCTTCATTCTGCGTCACGGTGTGTGGATGCTGCGCGATCCTCGGACGAGCTATCAGACCGCTCTCGCACGAGAGTCTGCACTGCTGTCTGTCACGCGACGCAGTACTCGCCGAATGGTCGGTGTCTTTGCAGACGTTACACTGGAAGGTGAGAGTGCTGCCTTTGTTCGACAGCCTGAGCGGTTGCGCGGACGCGAGGTCTGGATCGGGAAGACGCTCGTCCACTCGGCAGCCATCCCTGGATTCCAGCGACCGGGTACTCCGAAGAGTGTCGCAGCTGTTAATGCATACCTGGACAACTTCGCAGATCCGGCAACGTCAGAAGCCTGGCTCGAACACTTGGCAAAGCTCACTGTCATGTCGAGCGGCGGCTCCGTCAATAGAGTCAAGGAGGAACTGCGGCCCTTCATGGAGCGCGCAGTCGCCAACACGAGCCGGATCACTGGTCTCCCGAAGACGACTGCTGAGGACGATACTGCCGACGTTCTTAAGTTCGGTGACTTCATCTTCTTGGTCGACAACAACAATCAGGTGGTCATCGTTCGTCACGGGTATCGACCCTTTGAGACCGAAGACAACGGCAACATGCTCGCGACTCAGCTGGCAGAGCCGGGACCACTCGGTCACCGTGGTGGCATTGCCATCTATTCGAACAAGGTCGATGACGCACCCACATTCTACGAGGGCCGCGTCGCATCGTGGGATATTGCGTCTACCGGTCTGGTCGCACAGTTGCGAGTTCCGCTCAGTGCTCTGTCCGACAAGATGATCTTCACGGATGACGGCATCAAGATCGCAGCCAATGATCTGCGGAATTCCGGTAGTGACATTACTGACCTTCAGATCGCCGAAGACATTCCGCTGTCGTACATTATCTCGTATGCGGATCATGTCAGCAAGGAGGGCGAGGCGATCGACAATGCTGCAACCGCGATCACGCAACTCGGATTCGAGCCTGTCGAAGCCTACGCAAAGATTCTCCTCGGAACGACGCAGGAAGAGTGGGATCGCGCAATTGCGCAGCGAGATACCGGACGCCCCGAAGCATTCCAGGACATCAATTCGCGAGTCGTAGATATCCTCGACTCGTACCGGAATGCGTGGCGGAGCTCCACTATCTCGCCGATCACGGCACAGGCGAACATTAGTGCACTGGCAGGCAACTACACTCAAGTACCCGCGAACATCCAGGCACTCCTCACTGCGCTCCCAGACCAGACACGTGAGCAACTGGAGTCGCAGGCGAATGTGAGTGTCACGCCAGAGTATCAAGTGACGCTTGCAGCTCTGATCTATCTGGGTACACCAGGTGCCGAAGTGGATCGCATCATGTCGACACCTGGTGTTCGTGCTGCGAACACCATCGTCTCGATGCCGGAGCTCTTCACTAATCTCTTTGCCGAAGCACCGATTGGGTCGCCGCTCAATGAGTGGTTCTTCAAGCGGCTCAATGCACGACTGCCCTTCAGAGAGACGCCGGACGGCCCCGAAGGGTACTACCTGCGACCTGATGACTTCATGATGGAGATCTACACGCCAGGCCAGCCGAAACGCGAGGGGCTGTTCTCCTTCAAGGAAGCGCACTCTACGGGATCCGACAACGGTGCGATCTTCGGTCAGGCGTTCGAGACGTCGAGCAAGCAGCGCGCGAGTCAGACGCTTCGGAACATGGCCATCCTTGCACTGTATGGCATGGATGCGGGTCATGATCCTCGACTGTGGTCGTTCGAAGACTACCTGGCAGGGTCGCCGAACAAGCTCTCGACTGTTGAGGGACTGTCTGCAGTCTTCCAGGGGCTCAATGACCGGTACGTCCCGCCGATGACCAAGGCAGGGCTCCTGACACCTGCCGAGGTTCTCCATCAGCAGCTCGGTGCATACAATGTGGCGGCGTTCTCCGCGACCTTCGACATGGAAGGCGAGGAGCGCGGCTGGACTGACGAGACTCGCACCGAGTTCAACGAGCGTGTGGATCGACTCTTCACTCGGTACGGACTGCGCCTCGACAATCGTGATGTCGTTCACGGCTGGATTCGCCGCTGGCTCTGGCGTCCGAAGGAGCGCGATGCGCAACCGACCCAGGCGGAGTATGGACACGTGTCCTTCAAGGCTGCAATGGATGCACTCATTGCAATCGAGACCAATCTGGCAGCGGGGCGCTTCCCAACGTGGAAGGCCGATGTTCCCAGTATGGCGCTCGATGAGGTTGACATGTTCATCGAGGCCTGGCAGCGGAGCAACGGTCAGGGCTTCATTCCCGACCCGATGCCGTGGGGTCAGGCAACGGGAGAGCTGGCACGGCCTAAGCAATTCGACCCCCGCACCCTGGACGGCCCTGCTCTGCGTGAGTACTTCTACGAGGCTGCACTCGGCGAGATGCTGCTCAGCGAATTCAGTAGCCTGAACCAGAATGCTGTCGACGGCTTCATGCACACGTATCAGGCAGCGTTCGATGGTGGTGGTACGCTGCCGCTCTCGACCGATCCTCTGACGCGACTGCAACTCCTCGATCCTGACTTCAACAATATCGTTCTGTCGCTCGATAAGAACCATCGTCAGTTCTTGAAGGTGCTGCCTCTGGAGTCCGAGGTCGATATGCGAATCTCTGACGTCTTCGGCGGAACGCTGACTCAGGGTCGATACGCGCGCTCGTATCTCGGAAAGGACGAGCTCGTCAAGGCAAAGGCACGGCAGAAGAAGTGGTTGGCTGATCGTCGACTCGCAGACTCGTACCTGTCTGGACAACAGATCAATGAGCGTGGTCACGTGCTCCGCACCAACGAGGCGACCACTAACTCGCTGATGCGCATCTTCATGAACCTCCGACTGGCAAACGGTATGTTCCACCCGTGGCTGTTCATCTCTGCACCAATGGAAACGGGTGTTCGTAACACGCTCGAGAACGCCGTAATGCTCCTGGAAGGTCGATCGTCCTCGGCACTCGGATTGAAGCTTCGAACGATCAATGATCGTATTCGTGCGGGTAAGACAGGCTTCTCGACCGTTGCCCGTACTTTGTCGGGCAACGTTGAACCGTCACTCAGTCTGGATACGCTCGTTCACATCAACGACACGGTGACATCGTTTGCAGGTAACCCGACAGCGATCTCGATGATTCAATCGGAGCTGTATCAGGATCAGCCACACATGGGTGGTCGATTCGAACGGTGGACTGAGCGGATGGTTCGCGCCTTCGGTAAGATGCAAGATCCGAGCTATGGTATCACACAGCGTGCTGCATCACAACGAGTCGTCGGTGCGGTTGTTAAGTACTTCGATGCTATCGGATCCGAGAATGGACGCACGCTCGATGACGCTCTGACGCTGCTAGCACGGAACCCCCAGCGCTTTAGGGCGGAGCATCCCATTGCATACCAGACGGCACTGAACTCGCTAGCGAATGCACGGACTATTAAGGCAACCTCGTTCAGTCTGGCAGCACGCAGCTTCATCGATCCACTCGCGAGGCACAATAGCCCGTTTGTCAATATTCCGAGTAACCTGTTCCTCAAGATCCCATTTGCTTTCCAGAACTACTTCTTCAATGTTGCAACGAACATGCTTGGTCTGCAAGCGCTGGATGGTATGCTCGCGCTTGCACTCCAGGGTAGGACTAGTGGGTCAAGTTGGGGTCGCGTTCAGGCGTGGCTGTCGGGTGACAGTCGGAGCTACGATGCTCGAACGCACGGTATCGATTACCTCGGTGCAACCCTCGAGAGCGTGAACTTTGCAGATCTGTTCATCCGTGCAGGCATGACACATACGTCGCTCGCTGCACTCGGCATGGTGCTCGGCGGACTCGCGGGCGGGGACGATGAGGATAAGAAGCGTCGCCGTCGCGAGGAAATGCTCGGGGTCGGTCATGTTTACGATCCGCGCGACTTCCAGAACGACTGGCGAAATGCAGACGCAATCTACCTGGATGGTATTCCAGGTCTCGAGCAGATGTTCCGAGTCGTTGATCCCGAGACTGGTGAAACACACTCGCCTGCTGAGTTGCACTGGACACTGAAGCAGTTTATCAGCCCGATCATTGGAATCTCGAACTTCGCCAATACTGGAAACTTTAATCACGTATTCTGGGGCTTCGAGGACGCCATTGGCTCGATGCCACTTGTCAGCTCGATGTCGTGGCACGATACCGAACAGACTGCTACAATGCTCTTCCAGAAGGCGATGGATGCCGAGGAAGCAGCTGAGAATGGCGCAGACGAGACGATCCTTGCCTACGCGACACAGTTCACGCTCGATGCAATTGCTCGACTGGAACGGAACCTCTTCGAGAATGCGTTCATTAACAGCATCTACACGGCTGCTGACAAGTATGACCGTGACCCCTGGGTACTGCAGGACGTCGATGCCGATGGAATTATCCAGCGAGACAACCTTGATCAGCCGATGGAGACGACGGCACTGAACGAGTACCTCGACTCTGAAGGTAACGCTGCCCTGGGGACTGCGGGCCGGGATGATCTCTTCGGACAGCTCCGCCAGTACGGTGAGCGACGAGCAACCTTGGCATTCTTCGCTAGCCTCTTCACTGGTTTCGATAGTCAGAATACTCTGTGGCGGTACAATATGGCACCGCGTGAGTTCAGTATCGACAAGCAGGCAACGTCTGTCGAGGAAGCCACTGCCTTCATTCTGTCAGAGTGGAACGGTAACAACGAGACTCTGACTATTGATGGTGCAGAAGCCTTCCTCAAGAGCATCCACGCAGGGTACATCTCCGATGACTCGCACGTCCTCGATAACATCTACCTGACATTCGATCAGCGACTCGAGGTTCAGCGGCGGCTCATGACTGAGAGCTATCAGGACTCGTTTGACCTGGGGCTCACGACCGAGGAAGCCGACAAGCGATGGAGTGACATCCTGTGGGGCTCTGACGACAATCCCTGGGCCACGCCGCTCTTCGATGTCATCTGGAGTAAGAACTCGCACGAGGGGCAAATCCCGTACCAAGAGAACACAACTTATCGTCAGTTGAACACGACGTGGGTCATCGGGCCTGATGGCAAGCCGTGGGCAACGGGTATCTCGCGAGGCGAGCTCTACAACTTCTTTGGTCAGGCACCGCTCAATGCGTACTCTGGTTCCGGCGCGGGCGACGCTATCGGGAACCTGGGTGTTGATATCCGGCTCAACTCCGTCGACGAGGTCGGTAATGTTAACACAGGTCAGCGCAGTCTCGAGAAGGTCAATGCAACCACTGCCAATCCGACCGATGAGGACATTCTCAAAGCAATCACGCAGGTCGGTAAGGACGTTGCAGACGCTATCAAGGGAGCATCCTACGACCGTGACGGTGCAGGGTATTATCGGTACTATGGTGGCGGCAGTGGCGGCAGCTCAGACTACGCTAACTGGACGTTCATGCCGTTCCAGAATGACATGAAGAACCCGTATATTGACATCGTTCCGGCTGTGTACGCGAACGAACCGAACATTCGTCGTTCCGAGGTCCGACGTACTAGATTCTCCAGTGAGCGAGGAAGGCTAAACCAATGGCAGTAAAGGGGGAGTTCGACAAGGTTGAAACCTTCGAGGACTGGTACACGCGCTACGCGATCGAGCCGCGAGACGGTACTCTGCGTACAGACGGACTCAGTCCGTGCGCACAAGCATTCCAGCGGAAGTACGATTACTTCAAGCGCGAGATGGACGCGCGTGTCGCGAACTACTGGAAGTACGAGAAGATCGCAGACGCTAGCGTTGTAAATCCTCGAGCTGATTTCCCGAATGTCAGCTCTGGTGATGCAGCAGGCTTTATTCGTCGAATCGCCCGCGCAGTCGTGCAGCACACCCCGAACGTCACGGTAACGAGCATGTTTGATGATGACCAGATCGGCGGGGTTATCCCGACTTACATCGTCAAGAGCAAGATCATTCGGGATGACGAATACAGCAACTACATGCAGCAGCAGCTGTACGCCACGATGGTACGCGGTGGAGCGCTCGGGTTTGACTGTGTCATTCCCACCCTGCTCCAGGATGCGCTCGGGACATGGTACATTCAGTACGATAACATCAACTACCGAGATGTCTTTCCAGAGCCAGGTGTCAAGGACGTCCGACGCGCACCGTCTGTCTTCATTCGACGCTATCTGACTCGCGGTGAGATTCATAATCTCATCAGGACTAACGCACCCGGTTGGGATGTGGCAGCTCTCAAGTCACTCCTTCAGACTGCACCGATTCAGCGTGAACACACTGATACACAGTCACACAAGCACCGAGTCAATCCCGAGGCGTATGAGGTCATTACCTGGTACAGTGACAGCGGTGCACCGTTCCTGACATGGGCAGCACAGACTCGGTATCTCCTCCGTATCGAGAAGAATAAGGATCCGCTCAAGCGGCACCCGGTATTCTTCTTCATCCCCGAGTACGACGGCGAGCAGCCGTTCGGACGCTCACTCCTGTCTCTGATCTATGGCCGACAGGAGTTCCAGGACTGGTTCATGAACGGTGCGCTCAAGCTGTGGCGACTGAACATTGAACCGCCCATCATCGGGTATGGTGTCGTCAATGCGCTGCCGAACATCGCACCCGGTAAGTACACGCAGATTCCAAACCCGAATGCGAAGATCGAACCCTTCGAGATTAGCACGCAGGCACTGCTCATGTTCAGCCAGATCTCGACACAGAACTCTGGCAACATGGCACAACTGGTCGGCGCTACCGATCAGCAGATGGCGGCCCAGTCTACTGGTGGCATGATGAGCCAGACACCGCAGGGTGTCGAGGCGCAGCAACAGCTTGTTGATGTTACGATCAACAACTACCAGAAGGCGATGGAAGCGTTCTTCTCGCAGTACGTGAGCTATGCTACGACGATCTACTTCCAGGAATTGAAGAGCATCAAGAAGCTCACGCCAACTGCCGAGGCCCGAAAGCAGCTGATCAATGCAGGAATGCCGCCCGAGGCCTTCGTCCACGAGGAATACACTCGGACTGATCCCGAGACCGGGATCACTGAGGTAGTCCCTGCGGACGGCAGTGGTCTCAAGAATGGTGAGCTCAAGGCGGACTTTGCGGAACTGGCGGTTCCCTACTACGTCAAGGTAGTCCCTGGATCACTCGCAGAGCTTGAAGATGAGAAGCAACTACGAATCCTGAATCAGGTCTTCGTATCTCTCACACAGTCGATGGGCGCGATTGCGGCGGGCGGCGACCCCCAGATGATCGCTCGTGCGAATGCGACGATTCAGTTCATCATTCAGAAGATCATCTCACTGTCTGGGTCGAACCACAGTCGTGAGCTCGAACAGCTGTTCAGCACTGGTCGAACGGATGCCTCGCGCGCCTTCGATGAGCGTGCGAATGAACTCGAGAGTGCAATCTCGGGTGCACAGTCTGAGATAGTCGCAAGTGTCGAGGGTGTGACGCAGTCCATTGCAACGTTGCAGGAACAGCAGTCCTTGATGGGCTCGATCCTTCGCGACCTCGCGGGGCGGCTTGGGGTGCAAATCGATCCATCCGCGGCACTGGAGGCCAGTCCCGCCGCGTGATCCACCGGGACGCGGGGTAGTCACCCTATAATACTCTTGGACGCACAGGTGTCCTCAACCAAGAAAGGAACCTTCGAATGGGTACTCAGCCCCCGGTTCAGAAGGACACCCTCACTCAGCATCAGATGGTTCTGCACAAGTATCTGCGGATCGCGTCGCCGCTGACGGGTGTCTTCAATGGCAATGAGCTCGACGCGGGCAGCTTCAACAACTCGCGCGTCATCGCCGTGCCGGACATCCACGTCGACGACTACATCGTGGACGCGGAGATCAGCCGCATCGGTAACGACCTCTACTCGGGGTCGGAGTTCACCAGCGAGTGGAAGAACGGCATCCCGCCGATCGAGTGGCGCTACTACTCGACGTCGCGTCGGCGCAGCTTCGGCTACATCGTGCTCGAGGAGCAGGCGAAGTTCACGCCGATCAAGAACCTCGAGCAGGAGTACCTGGCTCGGAAGATGTCGACGACGGTCATTCGTGACCACGACAAGTACATTCTCCTCGCCATCGTCCTCGGTCGCATGTCGGGCAAGCTCGTTCCTCGCGTCACGGGCGTCGACACCTACGGCCCTGTCACGGCGAACGTTCACCGGATTGCCTGCACCGGCAATCAGGCGGACTACAAGTGGATCGCCGAGCCGGGCGAGGACTACGACAACGAGATGCAGCCCTCCTTCGCCACCATCAAGGGCATGGAGTGGGATGCGACCGATCCGCTCAAGACGATCGACCAGCTCACGCTGATGTTCAGCGAGAACTGGTGGGACTCGAACTTCTCGAACAGCGAGCGGTTCATCTTCATCACCACGGCGATGGAGCTCGTCTTCCGCGATCAGTACATCAAGCAGGGTACTTACGTGGATGCCGGATTCGACATCTACAAGAACGCGGATGTTTCCGGTGCGAACGGTCCGTCGTTCCTCGGGACGCTGCGCGGTGGCTGGAAGGTCATCAAGATCCACCCGGAGTTCATGCCGAAGGTTTTCGTCGATGCGAACAACAACATCGACCCGAATCCGACGCTGACCGGCGTGGGGACGGCGACCAACCGAACGCTCAAGACCGTGTCGGCGCTCGCGGCCTACCGGAACGCGGCTCAGGTCCACGAGTTCTTCGCGGACAAGCGATCCGAGGACGGCGGCATTCGCTTCAAGGGAACTGCCTACGTGCAGGACTTCTCGTATGACGCCTGGGTCATCGATCAGATGTCCGAGGGTATCGTGCCGATCTTCCTGCCCTCCGATCTCGACGGCAACGGTACGACTGACGTGGACTACACGCCGGTCAACGATTCGTTCAACCGCGTCGCCGCTCTCGTTTCGGCAGCTCGGTCGCAGATGGGTACCTACCCGTCGCAGTACCCGCTCTCGGGTCCGGATGTCAACCCCTCGCGACCGACGTGGTACACCGCGCCGTTCACGGCGGCGGGTCACCTCGACCCGAGCCTCCCGGTTCAGCAGGCGGGCGACCGCTCGAAGAGCGACCCGAACATCCCCGGCAACAACCCGGTGGATGCGGCGGAGCTCTCCGGCATCGTGACCGCGATTCTCGCTTCGGCGACGGCTCGCGCGAACAGCACGGCGGTCAGCCTCGGAGACATCCGAAAGTTCGCCTCGCCGACCTCGCTCTGGCAGGTCACCACGGCAGGTACCACGGCTGCCTCTCAGCCGTCCATCACCAACAAGGACATCGGCGCGTCTGTCACGGACGGCACGGCGGTGTTCAAGCGAATCCTGTAAGGAGGATCTCGAATGCCTGAGCTCATCGAGATTCTTCGCCAGATCAACCAGCTGTCGGGCGCTGCGCTCGACGCGCTGGAGGGAGCCTCCGAGGGCGGTGCAGCGGGCGGCGCTGCCCCGGAGAGCGCCTCTGGGGGAGGCGCACCCGTTCCGCCGGGCGCGTAAACGGGATAATGCGGGCGGGGTCGAAGGCCTTCCATTCGGCCCCGCCCGTTTCTTCTGAAAGGATTCGAAATGAGCACTCTCAGTAACTCTCCGCAGCAGCAGACTGTACTGAGACTGGAGGCTCGTAAGAGCTTCCGACTAACTCTCTGGATCAAGGATTTCCTCGGTCGGATGCTGGATATCACCGGCGTCGATCTTCGTATCGTCGCACGGAAGCAGACCCCCGCTGCTTCAGACGGGGATTCAGGAAACCTGATCATGACTGCTGCTGCGATCCTTGCGGAACCCGAACAGGGGTACGCTTACTTCGACATTCAAGCTGACTCGCTGAACTGGGCACCCGGCGAGTATGAATTTGCCATTGTCATGGTTGCCAATGGCTACTCATCCGTCATCGTTAAGGGCGTCATCGATCTCGTTCAGAACACCGAGTTCTCATCGATGGACGACACCTTCTCTGGATTTGCCCAGGCCGGTGAAGCACTCACGATCCTGCTGGAAGAGCAGCACGCAATTACGGTGTATGCAGGCTATGCGCTTGCCCCCGGTACTACTAGCTTTACTGATGCTGACAAGGAGCACCTCGACGCGCTCTGGAGCCAAGGCTGGGACGTGCTGGCGAACAAGCCGCAGTTTGGAACTGCTGCATTCGTCAATGTTGAGGATATCGCGCTCCCGCCTGGTGGCTCTCCGGGATCCGTCTTGACCAAGTCTACGGCGGTTGACTACGAGACGCACTGGGCACAGGTCGCCGAGGGCGGCACTGGGCTCGATGCAACCGGGCAGCCTGCTGGAAACGTCCCCATCGCGACGGGCTTCGACACCTGGGACTGGGGACTCATTGCAGTACCGGTCTTGAGTGTCAATGGCAAGGTCGGTGCAATCATCCTCACGGCTGACGACATCAACGAGACTGGTACTCGAACGTTCTTGACTGAAGAACAGCGAGACAAGCTCGCAGCATTCAGTCCCATTCCATCGTATAATGATCTTGCAGATCTGCCGACGCTCGGTACTGCCGCTGCACAGGATGTCAGCTACTTCCTTGTTTCAACTGACATGATCAGCAACGCGATCATTCCGAAGGTCACAGGGCTCCGAGGCACTAGCAGGGGTACTGCAGCCCCGGCAGGTGGTGTTGACGGGGATCAGTATCGGCAGTACGTCCCGTAGGCAGAGCTATGGCTACCAGCGGACAGGCTTTCGGAAACTTCTCTCCGGCCAATCAATATCAACTCCGGCTCGACGTTTCCCTACGTGATACGTTAGGGAATTCGTCCCGCTTCGACTACGCACTCTATGTCATCAAGACATCTGCTGGATCAGGGTACGCACTCAGTCAGTATGCACCGGCTTACTCTATCAATATCGGTGGCTGGGGAACGTCAGGTAGCCACGATGTCGATCTTCGCTATACAGATAGCTATCTCGTAGCGAGTGGTACAAGTGGTTACATTGCTCACGATGCTAACGGTAATCTCACACTCACGTTTGCAGCATCACTGGACTCGAGCGGTGCGAATCCCTTCCAGAATGGTTACTGCTCGAGTTCCTTCGCAGTAAACCGAATTCCGAAAGCGCCAAAAGCTCCTACGATCACTGCACTCGATCAGATTACCCAGTCGAGTATTCGGTGCGTCTTCTCCGATGCGAGCGACAATGGCGGGTCGGCTATCACCAGCCGCCAGGTTCGCTACAGCCCCTCATCAACATTCGCGTCGGACGTGGTGACGCTCACTGGAAACAGTCCACGGACCGCTACCGGACTAAGCGGTCGGACGCGATACTACTTTCAAGCCAGAACGATCAACGCAATCGGTGCGAGTCCTTGGAGTGCTACCCAGTTCGCAGACACTGTAGACCTGCCAGACGCACCTAGCATTGCACTGTTCGACAAGACGAACACGATGATCGTCTTGGTGAGTACAGATCCAGCCTATACGGGTGGGACGATCCTTGCTAGAGAGACACAGATCTCTACCTCTCCCACGTTTGCTACTGTCCTGCAGACACAGACCACGACGAATCCTTCCTTCACTGGACTTACACGCGCCACGCAGTACTATATGCGACAGCGTATTCAGAACAGTGTAGGCTGGAGTCCCTGGAGTACCACACTCAACGTCCAGACCAATGCAGAGATTCCGTCTACACCGACTGGCTACGTTCCACACGACATTGCGACGACCACTGCATTCTCGACGCTCGGTACCATCCTCGACAACGGTGGCACGCCTCTGACGCAGGTCAACTACCAGATCGCGGATGACGTCGATCAAGTAGATGTCACACTCGACACTGCTCGTGAGCCGCTATTCACTGGCCTCATTGCTGGTGTTGGATACATCTACCGTCTTCGAGTCTCTAATGGGCAGTTCTGGAGTAACTGGGGCGAGTGGGTCAATTTCTCTGCAAAGACCAATGTTCCATCAGCGCCTGTGAGTTTCAGCGTTGACGCAGTTTCCGATACCACTGTCACACTCGAGTGGGCTGCTCCTCTCGGGCTATTCGGGTCTACGATAACTGGGTATCGAGTCAGGATCGGTACAGACAAGGGTCTCACGCAGAACGTCCAGGAGGCCATCGTCGGTCCAACAGAGCTGTCTCGAGTCTTCGTAGGCTTGACGCCATCTCGACAGTACTATGCACGCGTTCTCGCACTATCGAACAATGGCGATGGTAGCACTACGGAACCTCTCGGATTCATGACCACTGGTTCGGGATCAGCACCCGGTATCTTGTGGGAAAACGTTGGTGGTACGTGGAAGCGCATCATCAACTGGGAAAACGTTCTCGGCGTCTGGAAGCAGATCAAACTGTGGGAGAACGTCGGGGGCACCTGGAAATCATAATGGAAGGATACAACATGTACGACCGCAATCCAGCTGAAGACGGCTACGACGAGCCGTCGGAGCCTGACACGGGAGACGACGAATGAGCCTGCGTGATCAGATCTGCGCTGCAATGGCGAAGATTGCTATCGGATCGGACGTCGAGAGTGGCCAGTGTCAACGTGCCGTGGGCCGCACTGGTCAGCGGCTGCTGATCGATGCAGGCTTCGTTGCCGAGGGCAATGCGTACTGGAACAACTACGGCTTCACTTCGGCGAATGCAGCCTGGGACTCTGCAGTCAAGGCAGGCCGGAAGCGTGTCGGGACGCCGCAACCTCTCGACATCGTTCATTTCCAGTATGGAACTTTTGGACACGTCGGCATCGTCACCGGACCGGATTCGTTCGTGTCCGTCACGCAGAACCGTGCAGGCTTCATTCGTGACCTGGGGAACGACGTCTATGAATCCACAATCAGTGGATACTCGAAGTCGCGCCCGCTGCTCGGTATTGCGATCTCGAACGGCAACCGTCCGCCGCTCTCGCAGTGGCTCAAGGAGGCCCCGAACTCGCGTACTGTGAAGAGCAACGCCAATGCGTTCCGTCGAATGTCGCCAGACCTGAGCGCGCTGCTTACGCCGTCGAACAACCGTCTGGCAGCTGGGTCAGTCCACACGGTCACGAAGGCGACCCTGACCGGCAAGTCGATCACCCAGAACGGCTCTACGACCGATGTCTGGTTCGAGATCGAAGGCTATGGCTGGGCGTGGGCAGGCGGTTTCACGTCACAGTCACTCGACGGCATCCCTGAAGTGATCGACAATCGGCCCAAGCCGCAACCGGAGCCTGAGCCGGAGCCGGAGCCAGAGCCTGAGCCGGAGCCGGAGCCGGAGCCTGAGCCTGAGCCGGAGCCTGAGCCGGAGCCTGAGCCGGAGCCGGAGCCGGAGCCGGAGCCTGAGCCGGAGCCGGGGCCTGAGCCGGAGCCGGAGCCTGAGCCGGATCCTGAGCCTGAGCCCCCGGCACCGAACTGGTTCCTGCAGCTGATTCAGGCGATCATCAAGGCTCTGACCGACTGGTTCACGAGCAACAAGAAGGAGAAGTAAGATGGAAGCCCCGATCAGGCACGGTCGAAAGCGCTCGGAGGGAATTCCTCTGTGGGCATGGGTGATAGGTGTCCTGATCGGGGCTACCGTCAGTATCTTCATTATAGGGGGTGTATTGTAACAATGCCTAGCTGGATCTCCGACTTGCTCGGCGGGGTCACCCTCGTCGATGCAATCCTCTGGGTCATTTTAATCTCTATCATCATCGGCCTCATCATCAAGGCCTGGCCCTTCGTCAGAGGGCTAGTTGCCTTTGTCGGGATCGTTCCCATTCTACTCAAGCTCTCTGACTTCATCGATGATACTACGAAGACTCTCGAGGATCATACCGAGACACTGAGTCGCCAAGATGTCCAGATCGCTGCAATCCATCACGAGACTCACAAGAATGATGGTAGCAGTATCAAAGACGCAATGGAGCGTGTCGAAGTCGGTGTAGCCGGACTATATGGCGAGATCGACAAAGTTAATATTACACTCCAAGATCTACAATCAGAAGATCGTCGATTGCAGAGAGAGATCGACGAACGCACTCAACCGACTCTCGACATCGAAGGAGAAGACGAATGAAAAAATTCATTCAGTGGTTCACGACAGAGCGTCGTCAGCTCATCCAGGCGTTCCTGGCATCGCTCACGCCGCTGCTCATCATGGTGGGCTTCGGTACCGAGGGCACCTGGGAGCAGGTGCTCATCATCACCGGCGCGACGATGCAATTCGTTGCGAGTCTACTCAACCTGGTCAATCTGCGAGTCGGAGACTGGGGTGCAGGCTGGGCAATCATTCGAGGCGCGATCTATACACTGGGTACTACGGTCGCTCCCGCACTCGTGATCTTGGGATGGCTCGATGAGGCCACGAGCACGATTGTCCTCACTGGTCTGAGTCTGGCACTCGGTGCACTCTCCAGTGCGGTAGCGATCTTCACGGGTGGCCAGCAGCAGCTCGCACAGACTGCCAATCATGTCAAGCCCGGCGCGACGCCGTTCGAACGCTAGTCTGTAAAACCACCGGAGTAGGCGTCAGGCTACTATAATACTTTCCAGGAGGATCGTATGGCAAGCAAGGATTCGGGGAAACCCAACTCGGCCAGTGAGAGCTGGCGTCGGTTGTGGTCCGGCGAGGAATCCGCTGTACCTGACGCCTACTCCAAGCCCACTCGTGAGCTTCAGAACGAGATCTTCAGGACTTCACCGCGAGGTCGCGGCGATACCGTTACTACCATTTCTGGCGTGACGCTACCTGCGCAGCAGCCTCAAGCGAGCGGGAGCTGGAATGCGTATGGCGCAGTACGGCCCAAGCCTGTCGAGCCATCGCAGGCTAACCGCCAGGCTGCACTCTCTACTCGTGACGCACACTCGCAGATCTTCGACTTCGATCGAACTCGCAGTGAGGAGTTTACGCCCGAGGAGTATGCCGGGCTGTCTGACCGACAGCGGAGTCTGGTTGATGCACAGACTGCTCTCTGGAACGCGGTGCAGGCTGACAAGGAAGCCAACCTGCGAATGTCTTCGACAGAGCGTCGTACTAAGATGGCCGACGAGAATTATAAGAATGCAATCTCTGCGCTGTTCACTGATCAGGGTGGTAGCGAGCAGTATGCGCCTCAGACGGTCGCGCTCTTGTCACAACTCGGAATGGACAGTAAGAACAATGACCTCGATCAGTATCTTCGAGGCAGCGCATTCCTGTCTAAGCAGGAGATTCTCGACTTGCCTGACGAGGTCACTGCCGGTGAAGCGCCCTACGCACAGTATCACGCGCAGCGATTGGCAAATTCTGCACAGGCAACCGGGCTCTCTGACCTCTTGGAGCAAGGCCAGAGCCTCCTGAGCAACATCGGATCCGACGGCCCACTCGGATTTGCAGCGGGGACTGCACCGAAGGATCCACTGTCCACTCTAACGACAGCGCAGGTTGACGGACTCCGAACGCTCATGCAGGGCATGGCACTCGCACAGCGTCCCGCTGATCTCGGAGACTACTACGATTCCATTAAGAATGACTATGGCCTGGACGACGACCTGATCGAGACGTTCCTGCGTCGCGAGCTCGATAACTGGGAGCAGGGCCGCACGCAGTTTGGCGAGGGCTACGTCTCGCCGCAGGACTTTCGTACTACCTGGAGGTTGTGATGCCTGGCAAGCCGCAGATCAACAAGAAGACTAACACCATTGGTGATGGTGTCAATAACCTCAATGCACATGGAATCTCGGACGAGACGAAGGGTGGTGGGTATGACCTGTGGCGCATCATGACACAGGCACCGCCCGTCGCGACCGGCCCGACAACGCCGTCCAATACCAACACGGGTGGCCCGAGCAGTGTCATGAGCGAGCTGCAGCGTCAGCAGCAAGCAGCAGCGGCTAAGGCAGCGGCAGCCGAGGCCGCTGCTAAGAAGGCTGCAAAGGATCAGTCGATCCGAGAGAACGAAGCTACTAAGGCGATCGTCGATAGTCTGGTCAAGAGTCTGGCGGGCTATGAGAAGGGTCGCGACACTCAGATTGCGAACGTTCGTCGAACACTCGATACTGCCCTCGGCGGAATTCTCAGTCAGTATCAGGGAGCAGCTGAGGACTCTGAGAAGTTCGCTGCCCGAAATGCGCAGGACTTCGACTCGAAGTCTAACGCAAATATTCTGAACCGAGTCCGTGAGTCCACTGACCTGATGCAGCAAGTGCTCTCTCAGGGTGCGGGCGAGACCGACTCGCTGCGAGCGCTGCAGCAGGCTACTCGGAACTTCGACGCCAATCAACAGGATGTTCAGGCGAGCTTCCGCGACACGCTCCGATCGATCAACAGCAACCTGGCGAGTGCAGCACGCTCGGCTGAGAATGCTCGACTGAATGCATGGCAGTCGTCGCAGGAGGGGCTCGCGAGTGCGTGGGACGCCTACTGGAAGAACGTCGCTGACACTTGGACGAATATCCAGCGAACTGAAGCGAGCAACACTAACATCGATAGCGACTACTCGGTAGGCTACAAGCCACAATATCAGCAGCAAGCTGTCAATGAGATCGCAAACGTTGTCGGAAAGACGTACCAGACCGAGAAGCCTGCAGACGGCTGGGCGGCAGCCTTTGGTCGTCGGCCCGACTTTGAGGGCACACCCGTTGCGAGCAATCGTGCTGCAGCAGCTACGGTCGGCCCGCTCCGTCGGGCTGAGGGCGCGACTCTGAGGAAGTGGTAATGTCCGAGAATCCTGAACTGAATCAGACACTCGACGACATAGTCGCCGAGGTACTCGGTCTGCTCACCGATCAGGCTGTCGAGTATATCCCAGAGTCTGATCGATACTACGTGATCACACGACACATCAATCGCGCGCTTCGATCGGTTGCGACCGAAGCAGAATGGTCGTGGTATGCCAGTACTGAGAACGTCGGTACTGCCGTCGTTGGACAGCAGGCAGTTAACCTGCGTTCGACGTTGCGGCCTCGCATCATCAACGACGACGCAGTTCGCCTCTGCCGTCCTGGAACGGACTATCCCGAAGTCTGGGCGTACTGGTATCCTCGAGATGCCATCCACAAGGTGCCTGATCGTGCACAGCTCTACGTGGCGCACACGAACAGCTTGCTGGAGTTCTCACGACCGTTCCGGAGTACCGAGGCGGGACTCGAGATTCACGTGCCGGTCATGCGCGAGCCGAAGATGTTCCGACTGCCGGAGCGTCCTGAAGATCCGACGTCGCCCATTCCGGCTGGGAATACGCAGGTGCCCGCAGAGATCCGAGAGCAGCCCGTCGATTTCGCATGGCCTGACCTGATCGCACTCAAGGCTGCTTACTTCTACGCGCAAACGAATCCGATCATGCAACCGCGTGTCCAGACGCTGGAAGCGAATTACGACGATCTGATGTACAAGCTCAAGGATCGGGATTCGCGAAACACCGAGGCACCGTTCCTCAACACGTACTACGTGCCGGTAGACGGTAGCATCATGCACGGCAGTATCCCGAGCCACACACCGCACAGTGATTGGGGCTGGGGTGGCTGAGCGCAAGGGGCCTAAGGCTCCGATTGACAATCCTCTGTCGTCGGCATTCCTCAAGGAATTCCACGGCTGGAGTACTGCATACCCGCCGGGCATCTCGGACCCGAGCAGTCTGCGAATCGCGCAAAACGTTCTCGTTACTCGTGATGGAGCACTGCGTGTTCGACCTGCACTGCGAAATGTCTTGAATCTAGAACACTCGCTCAACACTGGTAGTGGTGATGACCTCGGTGTAGTCGGTAGTTTCGAGCAGTTCTTCGTTCCTGAAACGACCGACTACACGGGTAAGGCATTCCTGTTCGCAGTGCGAGCCGTGGGTGGTATCAAATTCCGTGCGGGGCTCCAGCGAAAGTCGGATAGTCTGTACGACATCAAGCAGCTGACCGACCCGCTCGTCGGGTTCACTGGAGCGATCCCGTCGTTCTCACTGAACACGATGTTCATCAAGTACCTCCAGATCGATAACAAGATCCTCGCGCTCTCAGACGCGGGCGATCCTATCATTCTGTTCAATGTAGGTACAACGAAGACTGCCAAGAGTGTGTCACCCGACGGGCTCACGTTGCCTACGGCTGCACAGACGCTGACTGTGGTGCATCCGGACGCCGCCTGGATCAATGATACGACCAAGGATACTATCCCTGCAGCAGAGACTCCGCTCGCGACTACGCTGATTGCTGATCCGCTCTATGGAACCGTCAATATCAGTATCGCATCACCTGGCGTCTTGTCACAGGTAGCTCATGGTCTCACGATCAATCAGCAGGTTCGACTCGGAACTACGGGTGCGCTGCCTACAGGCTTGACGGCAGGCACTGCATACTACGTTCAATCGACACCGACTGCCGATACCTTCACACTGTCTGCGACGCCCGGTGGTGCTGCCATCAATACATCGGGAACGCAGAGCGGGACGCACTCGCTGTACAAGGGTGCTAGTGTTGCAGGCGGTCCGATGCCGTCAGCTGACACTATGAACACCTACAACTTCGGCTTCTGGTTTACCTTCTTCAACGAGTTTGGTGAATCCGCACCGAGTCTTATGACTATGGTGAAGACACAGCGTGGTTGGAGTCAGTGGAAATTCAATGCGCCCACGGCGGCTGGACGACCCAATGGTGCGATTGTGACCGACCCGAAGATGGCAGCCGATCAGCTAGTCGCAATCCTTCCAGCTGGGCTCCTCGCAAACGCACGCCTGCAGGGGGCAATCGGCTGGAATCTCTATATGGTGACGTGGGGCGACGACAACCCGGTACCGAGCGAGGGTGTATTGGTCGCCTCCCGCGAGATCACTGCTACCTCGACAGATGCCGCAGACTCCTGGCTGCAGGCACTCGCGGCAGTGCCTGCAGGCTCAGTCCTGATGGCACTGCCTGACGCAACCACGCGTGACGATTTCAACTTCTCTAAGGCCCCTCGAGCACGTCAGGGCCTCGTTGCAGGCGATCGGCTCATTCTCGTGAACGACTACGAGGATCCTGCCATGATCCGATGGAGTAGCAATCAACCCACTAAGTACACTGACTTCTCGCCGTCACAGGGCGGCGGACAGAAGACTCTGTCGTTCGGTAACTTGCTCATTCCGTCTGCAGTGAAGCTCTGGAATAATCCACAATCCGTGGACACCATCGTCATTCTATGTGAGGGAGTTGATGGCTACCATGCGTCGTACTACATGGCACCTGCCGCAGTATCGGGTCAATCCGAGAGTACTCTCATCATGGGCTTCGAGGAGACGACGGCTACTCCAGGTACAGTTTCGCCGTACGGGGTAGAGGTATTCGATCAGCAACTCTATCACCCGCTCGAGTCTGAGCTCATGAAGAGCTCCGCGAGCAACTACAATATCACTCACAAGACGCTTACGGACGACATCGCAAATAAGTGGATGGCGCTAATCAATAAGCGTGCCATTGTGAGCAGTCAGTACGATGGCTATCTCTACTACATCGTTGACAATCCTGACGGGTCTTGGAACGATCCAGTGACCGGTGAACCGCTGGATCGTTCCAAGTACCGAGGGAACGAGATCTGGGTGCTCGATGCACAGGCAGATCAGCCTCAATGGAACCGCTGGCTGATCCCTGCAATTGCACTGCGAAAGTTGGAGGTTGCAGGAAAGCTCCGACTCGCGGTAGTGACGCCTGAAACGATCTACTACCTCGCTGACGAAGCTATGGACGATCATTACTTCCCGCCCACGAACGTGTTGACTACGCGAGCCATTCCTTGGTACTTCGAGACCAACACTATGGGCGCGAATCGAGCGCACAATGCCTGGTGCCGTCTGCAAGATGTCATCGTCAGTCACGGTAACTTCTACGGCAGTATGTACTACGGCGTCAAGGCACTTCGAACAGTAGACGACAAGGCATTCAGCAGAACGAAGATTATCAGGCAACCCGGCACGCCTGCCGACATGACACAGTGGCCCAAGGACGACGAGAGCATTCTGCTGCTTCAAAAGGATATCAAGGAATGGGTATTCTTTGGCGGCAACACCGAGCTCGAGGGAGTACCAGAATCGTCGTTCGGCCAGCTCAACTTCGCACAATTCCGATACCTGCCGGTGTCGGTAAACGTCGACTACGAGGCGGGCTCAATCGAGACTTTCGAGTATGGTCGACAAGCAATGAGTCCCAATGCCGTTTTTGGCTTCGGGGAGCTGCCATACGGCTATGGCCCATACGGAGGATAATACATGTCTCATATCAACCCGACCTGGCCCACTGAAGGGCTTCGCAACTGGGGCGACGAAATGATCGCTGGCCTCGGCGTGCTTGTCACGAAGATCAACCAGCATGATGATACTCTGAATGGACGGCTCAGTGAAGCATCACTCGTCACACTGATCGAGGCAAATCTCCCCGAGCCCGCGCCTATCACTGCTGACTCCATTACTGACGCGACCACGCTCGGTAAGACGATCCTTCGAACAGAGTCAGCGAGCGAGGTTCGAAGCGAGATCGGTGCTGCAGCTGCCACGCATACTCACACTGCCAGTCAGATCTCGGATGCTACGACTCTCGGGATCGCGCTCATGAAGGCTGTGGATGCTGCAGATGCACGCTCCAAAATCGGTGCTGCTGCTACAGTTCACACGCACGTCGTCTCTGACATCAGTGACACGACGATGATCGGCGCAGGCCTGATGCACGCTGTAAACGCAGCGGCTGCACAGGGCCTCATCGAGGCGGCACCTGCTGTCCACACGCACACGGCGGCGCAGATCTCTGACGCCTCGACACTGGGTCGAACGATCCTCACGATCGCGAATGCTGCAGCGGCACGAACTCAGCTCAGTGCAGCCTCGATCGATGACCTGGCCGTGGTAGAGGGTATTGCTGTTGGCGCAGCTCTGGCAGCAGACGAGGCAATCCCGCTGACTCAGAAGGGTGCAGCCTCTGGAGTAGCTAGCCTCGGTGCTGACAGTCGCGTCCCGTCTGATCAGCTCACCCCGACTATGCTGTATGTCGGATCGAATGCTTACGATTCCGGAGTGATCGCTGCCGTTAATGACGGTGACTTCTTCCTGTATGACTACTCTGCAGAGTACCCTGGCTGGCTGTATCAGTGGAGCGAAGGCGACTGGGTGCTGCGAGCTGCACTGCCGTCTCTCGGTCCTGACGGAAAGGTGCTCCCTGCACAGTTGCCTACGCCGGAGAGTGGGCTGCCCGATGGTACAGTCTACGGCGACTACCTGTATTGGAACGATAGTGAGTGGGTCACGTCAGGTAGCTCTGTCGAGGATGTCGCATTCCAGCGCGCAGAGTACTACTTGGTACAACTCCCAGGCTATAATACTACGTCGGAAGCTGTTCTCAAGGTCGTCTATGATGGCGAGGGCCGATCTGTTCAGTGGGGGCCTGCGCTGCCCGATGGCCCTGCAGATGGATACTTCTTGCTGCGTTGGAATGGCTACAACCCGAGCTTCGAAGAGGGCTGGAGCTTCAAATCCGTTTATGACATCATGAGCGGATCGGAATTCGAGAACAGCCTCATTGATGAGAGACGTGGTCCTGCACCTGAACAGGGACGCGTCCTGACAGCCGTTTACGACGACGGGCTGTATCCCGAGTGGCAGTGGCCATTCCTCCCAATCCGCAATCTCACCACTGAGGCACCGTTCCTCGCTCCGCGTGATGGCGAGATCTGCATCCATGATGATGGCGTAACGTCGCAACTCGCATTCTATCGTATGGCGTACGCGCACTGGTACTCTGCCACAGGGGTGGAGCTGGCTTAGTGCCCCTTCGACCGATGGGGGCCATTTCGGGGTATACTCGTAAATGGGGCGTTTTGGCCCCCATCGGTACGAAGGAGCTGCGATGCCCGATCCCAAATCCACACTGTGGAACAAACTAAAGGAAGCAGGGTGGACACCACCCGCAAACAAGGTCTACGTTCAGTGGACTGTCCCTGAGCTCGAGGTAGAGTACAATACTCTGCTTGCAAAGAGCATCATTGAATCGCCGCCCGATCCTGAGACAGCCGAACTCTACGAGGCGAAGGAAGTCGAGGGAAGCTCGGCTCCCGCGCCCACGGTGCCCGACTCTGGCCCTGAGCCGGTGGCCCCAGCCCCCTGGGTCAGTGCCCCCGCCTCGGCCCCAGAGTCGAGCAAGGAGGTGCCGGACTTGGCCAAACCTGCCCCGGACGGCCTGGATGCCTTGCCGGTGCCGGACGGTGCCCTGGAGCGGATGCGCTCGCTGTACCCCGATCTGCCCATCACAGACGAGGCAGAGGAGATCGCGGGTCTGCACATCAATACTCACGGTCCCGATGATCCGATTCGAATCGATTCTCGGGGCCGTCTGTGGTTCCAGGACGAGGTTCGAAAGGCTGCGATCGCGAAGCCTCGAATGCGCCGAAAGCTCTCCTACAAGGACACGGGTGTTCGAACTGTCACGACACGAAACGTGCTCGGTCTCGTTGAGGAATCCTTCGAGGTCGCGGGCGACCGGACGGTCGATATGGAAGTGAAGGTCACTCTTCCGTCTTGGCAGGTCGGAATCTATCTCGATCCCAACCTGCAGGACTTCCGAATCCATGTCTACGGCGATCAGCGTGGACTGGATCGGATGGATGTCCTTCGCTACTTCGGTGGCAAGGATCTTGTGCCCTCGACGTGCAAGACCGTCTACGTCGGCAACGACCTCTGCTACGACATCAACAGCGTTCGTGACACCATCGAGCGCATATATCGAGAGAACATTCTCCGGATTGGACCCATGCAATGAGCGACACCGAACAGCCGAATATGCCCGAAGAGATCATTAACGAAGAGTCTCTGGAGCAGCCCGCGCTGCTCGAAGACATCATCGGTGAGGATCCGAAGCTGGCAGAGGCATTCGCCCGTGCACAGCAGGGGCTGTACGATACCGTCCTCCTCGAAATGTGGGAGGCGCAGCTCATCGACGAGATCACTGGACACCGTGAACTCGCGTCGATGTCACTCTACGAGAACTTCATGACGACGTGGCCGTGGCTCGGTTACGGTAACATCGAGAAGACTCGAATGATCCTGGCCGAGCTGACGGAAGAGTCGCTCGCTACTCTGTATGAGGCGATCGATTATGCAGCCGCTCAGGAGACACCGCCCCGATCTCGTGAAGAGGTCTATCAGTCAGCAGAAGATGACTGGAACCTCAACCGACACATCTATGAGGAGGTCATCGCACGCTGGTCTGCGCTCGCGAACGTCTGGGGCGACCGGTGGCAGTACTCCAACATGCGAGACAAGCCGATTCGTCACGTCGCAACGGCTATCGCCACTGCTCGTACCATCGGACCGAATGGTCTCATGGAACAGATGCGACACCTGGCGAACTTCGACTTCACGGTCGATGACCAGGAGCGACTGCGTGCACGCGTCTACGAACTGATCGTTGAGATGGGCGGCAGCGTGCCTGCTCACGATGATACAGAAGGAGAGTCTGGTGAGTGATGTCCTCGGAACGCCGCCTGGTCGCAACCCGCTGGAGCCTTCGGTTGACCCAGCGTTTGTGGAAGCGTGGAACTCAGTCTACGATCCGTCGGACACAGAAACGCCTGGCGAGAGCGGAGCAAATGGCGGAGCTGCTGGAGCTGGAACTCCGGAGGCAGCTCCTACTGGTCAAGGAGCAGCAGACAACGCTGGAGAGCCTGCTGCACCGGCAAGTGGAGCTCCGACCCCTGACGGAACTGATGCTCCCAACCAAGATCCTACTGGCGCAGGAGCCGCTGACGGAGCCAAGCCCGACGAGCCGCCTGCAGACAGTTCAGGATCAAATGACCCTGGGACAGCTCATCAAGGCACAACCCAACTCACCTACGCCGAAGTAGCTCCGAAGTTCGCAGAGGCGGCCGCTGCGATCGATACCAACATCACAGAAGCGTTCAAGCGCCAGGCTACTCAGGAGGTCAATGATCTCATCGGTGAGCGGTGGACGCAGCCGCTCTCGGTGCATCCCCGGCTGCTCGTCGGTCAGGAAGTACCGAGCCTTCGCGACCCGAATGCAACCGAGAAGATCCTCGACTCGAAGGATGCGGCTGAATGGCAGGAAGCTGCTAAGTCGCTCATTCAGGCGGAGATCGATTCTAAGATCGAACAGCGGCGTGAAGCCTCCAAGGAGATGCTGACCGTCATCCAGGAGAGCGTCTTGATGTTCCAGAACAATCAAGACCTGGTTCCAGGTACTGCTGAGTTCGACAAAGAGCTCGCGGACGAGTTCGCGAGTATCGTGAAGGACTACGAGTTCCGAATCGACGGTAAGCTGTATGGCTACCACGTCAATGTTCAGCCGCTCATCAACAACCTTCGGTCACGGCTCGCTACCCAACGCGGTGCGTCTGGTGCGACAGCGGCTGCCCAGGCTGCAGCTCGAGCAGCACAGGCGCAGGCGCAGGCTCGAAACGACCAGGGACAGTTCGTATCGACCGACCTCCCGCAGGCCGGGATTCCTAGCAAGGCGGGCAGCCAGGGCGAGGCGGTCGAGTCCTACGAAGCCTTCTGGCAGACTCTCGGGTTCCCGTCCAGCATGATCGTCTAGGAGACTCCAATGGCTGTATCCTTCCCGCGTTACTATGTTCCGCGCACCTATCAACGAGAGCTCCACGACATGTGGCGCTCGAAGAAGATCGGGGTCGCGGTCCTTCCCCGACAGTGCGGGAAGGATACAGCCGGATCGATGGAAATGGCGGAGGCTCGGCTTCGGTTCCCGAAAACCACTGGTGTCTACATTGCACCAGACCGGCCCTCTATCAAGAACATTCTGTGGGACAAGTCGTACTTTGATCCGGTTGCTCAGAAGCATATCAACATGCTTCAGGACAATATTCCTGAAGAGCTTGTCCAGAAGTTCCGAGAGACGACACTCGAAGTTCGATTCACGAACAAGAGTATCCTGAAGCTTGAAGGCTATTTCCAGAGTGGCAAAGGTGAGAATGGTGTCGGTACAGCCTTCCAGGACTACTTCTTCACAGAGCTGTCGCTCTTCACGCGCGAGGATCCAATCCCGCGCCTGCTCCCCATCATCACTAGTGAGAACGAGGGTGAAGACAAACGTCTCATGGCAGTCGCTACCCCGCGAGGTAAGCGTGAGAACTCGCTGTGGAAGCTGATGAAGGATGTTGAGAATCGTAAGGACTCTCAGGTCATCATCCGAACGATCGAAGATCTAAACGAGATGCAGCGGCGCGAAGGCCTGCCGCCAGTTCGAACACAGGAGCAGCTCGAGATCGATCGAGAAATGTATCTTCGACGCTTCGGAAACTCGCGCATGTTCGAGCAAGAGTTCTATGTCTCCTTCGAGGAAATGGACGCTGCCGCTGTCTACGGTGAGGCACTCTCGAACCTGATCTCGAACGGACGAAATCAACCCTTTGAACTGAATCCTGGCCACCCGGTCTACGTCGTCTTCGACATCGGTGCTTCGGGGTATCAGTCTGACGCGACCGCGTGGATCGCATTCCAGTGGTACAACAACAAGATCTTCATCTATGACGCAGGTGAGGGGCACGGAAAAGCCCTGCCCGAGTATGTCGACGTACTACAGACAAAGCCCTGGTTCAACAAGCTCGCCTACATCATTCTGCCGTGGGATGCGGAGCACCATGAGAAGGCTGTACGAACAACGCCAGCTGACATGATGCGAGAGCGCTTCCCGAACGTTGCTGTCTTGGCGCGTGGTACGAACATCTGGACTGTTCGAGGTATGCCCAACACGAACGACTCTGACATCATCACGATGGTGCAGCAAGTTCGAATGGCGCTCTATAACACGTACATCAACGGTCTCGGTGAAGACCGTGACAATCTTCGAAACCTGACTCGCCCGAATGCTGACCTCGTTCTTGAGTGCATGGAGAACTACAAGTACGCGTACGACAATCGGAAGCAGGAGTGGACGCCGTACCCTGTTCACGACAAGTACTCACACATCATGGACGCTCTTCGCTATCTCGTACAGGCTACGCTAGAGATGGATTTCTTCGGTGGTCAGCCATTTGATACTCACGCGAAGCAGACCACGGATTCATACAAGCAAGATTGGGCGGACGCCTGGTAGGAGGAACCATGCCGATCGCAAAGCACAAGTCTGTAAAGCAAGCACTCGAATACGTCGCAGCGCACCCAGAATATCCCGACATCGCCCCGCTCGATATGCCCATCTGGGAACTCGTCAGTCGCAATCTCTTCGAGATCGCAAACAACCCTGACGCTCGTGTACAGGGCTCGATGGCTCGCGCAACGCGTGCCCAGAAGATCATTCTGAACCGAATGACCGGTACTCGCCGTGCCGGTACAAAGCCCGCTGTTCGTGACGAAATCAAGATCATCTTCAATGATCTGACGACTCAAGGATTGGAGGCTCCTCGTGAGTCAGTTGCCGGATGATCTTGACGAGGACTTCCCCGTGCTCGATGATAACATCGGTGCTAAGGAAGTCGTTCGTCGTCTCAGGAGCGAGATTCCTGCTGAGCATCGAACCTCGAACGACACACGATTCCAGTGGCTCTGGATGCAGCGACTCGCGACTGTGCAATCAATCCGGACGAACTCTAAAGACATCCAGGACAGGATGGCCGCGACCCTCGTGCTCTCTGCAGCTATGGGCGCGTATCTACCCTCGATAGAACTTCTGCTTCAACGGCTTGAAGGCGGAGCAGTAACGGACGAGGCAATTGTGGAACAGGATTCAATGATCGTATAGTCCGCGGACGCGGCTTCGTCAGTGCATGAATCTTCTTGATCTCGCCCTTCATTGGGCTCTGGCACGGTCCACAGTTACAGTCGCTCGGATGGTAATAGAGCTCTGCTAGGGGACAAGTGTCAGGCAGCTCACCGCGCTGATCATCATCCAGTACGACGACAGGGTTCTTCTTAATCGCGATATTTGCTTTGCGAATCCGTTCCATGAAGAGATGTCGCTCGTACCACTGCTGGTAACCGGGCTGATCCTTCCTCATGGGTTCAGGGTTCCTTCCTCTCGCTCTACAATGAGCGTGATCGTAGACGGCCGCTTCCGAGAGACTCGGAACTCTGGCGGGACGTCGTACGCCCTGCCCACATGCCGCCCGGCAATCGTGGTCTTTCGGGGCTTGCCAAAATAATCTGTCAAGATCGCATTGATGTGTCGAAGATGAATATTGGCAGAGCCCCAGCGTGCGCCACCACGCCAGGCGGTAGGATCCACGCCCTCGGCCTTAGCCAACTCCACGAGGTTGACACCAGTGCACCACTCATAGATCATTGGTGCTGTGATCTTGTGGCCCTTACTGTGGTTCAGCTTTGAGAGGAACTTGCGGACCTCTCGCTCCCAGGCTACTCGAAATGGGTTCTCTGGGATTACATAGTCTGAACGGGTCACTGGCAGGCGACCGCGCTGGTCATCAGGTAGAAGCCTGTCTTCTACCTGTTCTGCCTTCTTCTCGATAGTAGCAGTACTTGTAAACCGCCTATTGGATGCAGGATTAAACTGCTTCTGCAGTTCACGATGAATCGCTTCGATGTCAGGCGTCTCGTCGGCCATCTTAGCTCCTTCCAAGCTCAGTTCTATTTTAAATAGAAAAAGAAAAGTCGGGGGAATTCCCTGAAAGGAACTCCCCCGACCTTCATGAGTAACGCTTGACGTTGCGAATGATCTGTGACAACTCTCGCTCCGACAGCCCTACGCGCTCGCCCTTGATGTAGAGCAGCTGTTCCCAGTCCGGAACCTGGTACAGCTTGAGCTCACACCCGAGTGCGAACAATGTAGTGTTGCGTTTCCCAGCCTCGATCGGACGTTCGAGTTTCTTGATGGTCTCATAGCGAACGATCGCGAGATCTTCTGGATCGAGCGAGAGCTGTTCTTGACGTCGAGTCTCGGCTCGTTCCCGCTCCGCAGTCTTCTGTTCAAGTAGCCGTCGGAGCGTGTTCGGAAGTGGCGCAATGTCTTCACTGTTCCAGCGCTGTTGTCGATAGTGATACACGATCCCAACAGCGCGCACATCGATTCCCGGTAGGATACCATTGAAGTCTGCGAACTCGTTATAACCGAGTGTCGCATCCCAGGTAGCCTCCGGGATTCTATAGAACAGATGAAACCCGCTGCCACTCTTGCTGATCTCAGCTAGTGTCGGTGTGAGGCGAAGAATGCTGGATGCTTGAATCCCACCATTCTTACCATCGATATCGACACACAGGTATGGGAGTGTTCGCATGATGAAGCCGAACGGTCGTCCATACTGAAGGTATGCCTTGAGAATAGCGTCGGGCTTGAAGCGACCACTCTCATAGTTCCGCATGAATGCTCGACTGCCCCAGCCGGACTGTGTCACTAGCTCACCCTCCTTGTTCTTGAGAACACGGGTGAGCCCCATTGTCTGAGGCCAGCCTCGCTCAGCGAGCGGGTCGTCGATAGTGTACTGTTCAGTCCTCTCGAACCACTGCTTCGTCCTCTGCATTATTGGCTCCTTCCATAGCCTTCAATGCTCTCAGCGTGTTCGGGTAAACCTCTGTAATGATACGCCTGGTAACAGGCCCCCTTCCGGGTTCTCGGAACGTTTTACGCTCAATCTTGAAGTGTTCAGACAGCTGCTCCCAGATAGCGGTCGCGGTTCGCTCTCCGTACCCCTGGGTAGACATCCACGGGTGGAGGGCGTCAACTAGCGCATCTGCACGATAGCCACCTGATTGGAGGTCTGCGAGCAGATTCATGTTGTTGCGGCTCGTTTCTTCGATGTACGCCAGGATCGGACTGCGATCCATGTCGTGCTCTGTTTGCAGGTCGAAGCTCTCGTCAGTGACTGCGAGCTTCGAATCGATCTCTGTCTCGGTGACCCAATGTTCCCAGAGCAGAGTGAGCAGTGCGTCGAGCATTCGAGGCGCGGTCATCGTGTGTTCGAAGTTCAGATCCTTAGCATACCTGTTCGGGAAGTAGTATCGAACGATACGAGCTTGCAGTGCCGCGCTCTTGTCACGACTCTTTGGTTCCTTGTTCAACGCCTCTATAAAGAGAGCGGTGGTCTGAACAGTGAACGGCGTGTTCTCATACTTGAGTTCGATATCCAGTGGCTCGCCCGCGGTCAGAGTCTTTTCTGGTCCTGAGTCACCGATATAGGCCATCGGCCCATCGAAGACAATATTTGCCAGCTTCCCATTGAGGGATGCGAGAATCGGACGCTGTGCCGCGATTGCTTGACGCTGCACACCCGACACGTTCCGCTCACCGAGGAGCTTTCTGAACATTGCAAGTAGCAGTCCCTTACCGTTTCGCCCACTGCCCAAGAGAAGAATGTACTTGACGGGTGCCCAGCTGGGTTGCAGGGCAGTGGCGAGATGGTAGAGTAGACTGTGTGCCTGAGCTTCGCCGCCCACCCACTTGGCGATGGTCTCGAAGAGATCCTTGACGAGTGGGTAATCTGGGTCGTCTTCTGAGATTACCTGGTGATTGATAAAGTTCGGCGTAAAGCCAGGCTTCTCGACTTGTTGTAGACCGTAGTCTGTCATGTATGCGAGACCATCACCATATCGGATGATGACGTACGGCTCCGCTGTCTTTGCGCGAGTCGTAACCTGTCGGAGCATGAACTTGAAGTTCGCGAATTCTCCTGGTGATGAGAACAGCAACCCCATCCCGACTGTGAGATCAATGATCTCATCGTCGAGCAGTGGAACCCAGATCGCCCTCTCCGGGTTCGGTAGCGCCTCATTGGTCAGGTAATCACGAGCCTCGTAAATGATTCCTCTGTAACTTACAAGATCCATAGTGGCACGCATCGCATCGATGACTTGCACCATCTCTTGTTTAGTTTGAATCCTAGGCATTTAAGCCCTTTCTCGGCGGCTGAGAGTGGGGGCCGAAGCCCCCACTCTTCGTTCTAGTCAGTCTCGAGGAGTGATAGCAGAAGACGTTCCTTGGTTCGAAAATCGTCTCGCTGTTCAAGTGTAATGTCCGGCGTACAGACTTCCTTAAACAGTTCGTCGATCGTTTGTTCGACCCTCTGCTTCCTCTCTTCAGTAGTCACAGCGTTATTCCTTTTCTATTATAACCTGTCATGTGATGTTCTGGTGACTACAGTGGTTACAAATGTCTCTCGCTCGTAGCCTCCTCGTGGGAGTACACGACCGATGAGTTGACGGCGCATTGAGCCGTCGTTTGTAGGGTCGAGCTCAATGAGGTGGTTGCACACACCATCGAGCCCGTCTACACCCGTTGCGAGTGATGCAGTACCGATCATGACGGCCTTGTCACCCGTTGCGATGAATTGCTCCTTCATCTGGCGTGCTTGCGTGTCCGTGAGCGCGCCCGTGATGAAGAACGGAGTGTAACCGAATCCCTGCAACGTGTGGGCCGTCGCTTCTGCGATCGGTCGGCTCGCTGCAAAGATCAGGTATTTGCGCCCGCCCGCTTTCTCCATGTAAGCGAGAAGATCAGCGGCAATCTCCAGCCGCAGTCGCTTCTCACTATCATCGAGGAAGAACAGTCGCTTCCACATGTGTGCCCACTCCATTTGACTATTCGTAATTCGATGGTGACGGGCACTGTAGTGGTACTCGTTGAACACTGACAGGTCGATGTCTGCAGTCACGACCAGCTCATCAGGAACCCAACTAGCAGTGTCTTCGATGTATGCAGTGTACGGTTGGCTTGCTAGGAAATCAGACGCGCCGTCATAGTTCTTGAACCCATCCACGTAGGGTGTCGCAGCAAATGGATTCACTCGCGTCTCGCAGTGTTCGTAGACCCACTTGAGGAACCCGCCTGAATTGTTCAGCGGGTCAATCGAGTGTGCGATGTTGTAACACCGCTCAGCGTCGTTGTAGTTGGGAGTCGCTGAACAGAGGATCACTGCTGGGAAGCGTGTAACCATTCGGTCGAACTTCTTCATACCGACTGCACCGTGTTTCCCGAGCAGGTGGAACTCGTCTACGATGATGGGAACATCTCGAGGCAGCTTAGTATCCGGCTGTCGGAACTTCATGTGACTCATGACTGTGATCTGCATATCGAGCACGTTGGCATCTGCCCGCCACGCTGCTGCAGTCTTGGGCGGTGCGAGCACGATAACCTTGGTGTACCCCCGAACCCACAGCATGGTAAGTGCAGTCTTTGACTTGCCTGTACCTGTCGGGTAGTATAGCAGCAATCGTTGATCGTCTCGCGTGTCCCAGAGCTCGAATGCAGCTAGCTGCGAGTCCCGCCAAGCCTGAAACTTCTTCTGTTCAGGCTTGGCGGGATCGGCGGCATCTGCTCGCGCGAAGCGCTCAGCAGCCTCAGCGTAACTAGCCATTCGACAAGTCCCGATCGGTCTTCTTTCGCTGAAACTCTGCAGCAGTCTCAGCCTCGATCATGGCCTCGCCGATGCACTCGATTGCGATCTTGATATACCCGATTGCATCATTCGAGTTGTCGGCGTAGTCGGGCGTGACGGCGAATCGATAGATCTTGTAGAGCGCCATGATCATGGCGAAGTCGGCCCCCGTGATGGTTCGAGAGCCGGTTCGGAGCTCGACACCGTCGAGGTAACCGTTGATCATCTTGGCAACTGCCTCCATGTTCACGATACGGTCACCATAGGTGGCACGCCGGTCATTGAGCAACTCCTGTACCCTATCGAGAGCAGCCTTCTCAGGCTGATAAGTAGCCTCTCGATAAGGGCACCGGCACTCATTGCCTGTCCCATAGTCGCAAGCTTGATCATGGTATTCGTGCCCACACACGTGGCACGTCGTTGAGTCAGACAAGATTCATCTCCTTCAGTGTTTGATACAACCGGTCTCGTTCTCCAGGAGTGGCATTACCAAAGATGCCATACCTGGTTGAGGCGGGATTCTCAGTGAGCAGAGCGAAGATGAGACACTCATGGACTACCTCGCACTTCTCACAGTATTCCTTACCCGGTGGATTCTCTGATGCAGTCGCTTTAAAGAAGATCTCCGGATCAGCGGTAGAGCAATTGCTACGTAGCATCCACTCTTCACGGGGCGGAGGAGTAAACGACTCCCCCGCCCCCTGTGGCAGCAGCGTGGTCATACAGACTCCCACGAGCGACCGTTGACGTGAGCACGAACCATGTCGCTGAGGGTCTCGTTGATTCTGAGATCAGACAAGCCCAGCTTGAGTGCAATGCGTGCAGCACTCCAAAGGTCCGCGTGATTGGTACCGGGGAAGTAGAAGTCAAACAGACCGAGAATTGGCTGGGTGACAACGTTCTTAATCCCGGTATTGTCTATCACCATTGAGCGATCCAAGCGCTTGTGAATAGTCTGTACGAGCATTGTCATCCGCTGGTCTTGACGAATGTCTCGACCGCGGTTTCGATAACCCTCGATACCGACTAGCTTCATGGCACTACGTGACGTGCTCTTGAGCTTGTCAACCTCAGCGACGAGATGAGTCAGAAAGTCTTCCTTGACGATTAACGTCTTGTCGATCTGCTCTGTCACGTCCCGCCACACACGGTGCTCGACGTGATATGTACCCGATTCCGGATACAATTCGATGGCAACTAATCCGGTATCCACGATACCGGGATCGATGCCGATGAGAAGTACCATTGATGCTCCTACTTGATGTATCTGAAATCAGACTTGATCTCTGCCGTGAGCGGGAACCCGTCTAGACGAGACCATGACATGTGACCCTCCATGATGTTCTTCAGGTCTTCCTCGGTGACTGCTCCGTCCTCCTCCGACGGCCACCAGTCCACGACGATCTCATCGTGGAACTGTCCCACGATAACAGCGTTCGGGATCTCCTGGTGCTTGATGAAGTCGTGCAAGGCCTTCATGCTGTCGAAGAACAGCTCTCGACAGAGTGACTGAACGATAATACCGGTCAGCTTCCCGCCAAAGATCGTATTCTTGATTTCACGACCCTGCTTCTGAGTAGCAGTGTGGTTGATCGGGTCCCAGAGACGGCCTGCGCTCAGGCGCTCTGCAGGCTTATAGTAACAGAGTGCCTGACCCTGGAAGTAGCAGCCGTGTACGACTCGGGCGAGGATCACTCGCCCCTTGTCGAACAACTGAACCATGAGACTCACTGCACCGGGGTGCTGTTCTTGAATGCTAGGTAGCCAGAACGGAGTGATCTTGATGACCTGACCATAAGCAGTGGTCATAGTTTGCGGCTGCTTGAGAGCCACTGCCGCCTTCAGGATGTTGTCCAGCTCGCCCCAGAACTGCACGATGGCTGGATTAGCATACCGCCAGTCAGTGACGTTCTGTGCCGCCTCTTCCTCAGAGATGTGGAACCCGAGTCGGAACATGAACTCCTGAACAGCGACTGCGCTCGCCTGATAGCCACAGCTCAGCTCGCTGTATTTGCCTCGTGGACGCATCTCGGGCGTGACGTCATCGACGGTCAGGTTCTCGTAACCCTTGAAGCGAGTCACCAGCACCTTGTAGACGTCGAGGCCCTGACGATAGGCGTCAAGCTTCCACTCCTCGCCTGCCAGGTATGCGAGTCCTCGCGACTCGACAGCGCTGAAGTCGCCGACGAAGAGCTTACCGTCAGGGTGACTCGCCGTGAAGACCTGTCGCAGCTGACCGGCCATGTCTACGTTCGACCACGGCGTTTTGTAGTCGTAGACCGTAGACATGTCACGAATGTTGCCGTCCAGCTTCTTGAGATTCTGCATCTGGACGCCACGCCCACTGGTACGGAACGTCTGTCCTGCGCCGACGTGAACGTACTGGTCACGGAGCTGTCCGTCCGGTCCCATGAGCTCGAGGATTCGAGTCAGCTTACTCAGACTCGAGCCACCGATCTCCTGCTTGCACTGTAGCAGTGCGTGGACCTCACGGAGATTCACCCACTGTTCCATGTCCCTTGGCGCGTCTTGTGTCGCTTCGATCTCGAGAAGCTTCTTCTCGATCTTTTCGAGGAGCACAGGCAGGCGGTACTTGTCCAGGCTCTTGACCTTGACACCCCGCTTCTCGCAGTAGCGCTTCAGCTGGACGTGCGAGTTGAAGTTGATCAGCTCCCCCGTCTCGAGTGCGAACATTCGCTTCTCGATCTCGGTGTTTGCCCATGCTCGATTGTTCATGGCTTCAACGAGCGGCTTGTCAACGTGCCAGCCGACATCGTTCATGTGCCACGTAACCAACTCGAAGTCGTTCTCTCGCTCGATGATCTCCCGAACTCCGAACTGTGCAAACAGCTCTTCGACAGCCTCGACGATCTCTCGACCTGCCTTAGCATCGATTTCGCAGTATCGAGTGAACTGAATCCACTCCTCTGACCGCTCCATGACGCGATGAATGGAAGGTGCCTTGTACCGATTCCACTCATTGGGAATGCAGAAGATCTGGATCAGGCTAGCGCCCACTTCCAGCTTTGCCGTGTCGGTCAGCTGTCGACTCGCGACCTCGAGCTTCTCGCCGACACCCGCCATCCGAGCATACACCGCAGAGTCGATGATTCGGTCTGCGATGTCAAGTCCCAGATAACGATTGACTGCACGTTCGAAGCCCGCATTGTGTGCGACGAACGTGACATCAGGGTCAGCGATCAGCTGTTGCATGTCGTCGATAAACCGATGCAGACTGCCCGGATCGAGGATGAAGTCGTACGTGTATTCGCCGCGGTCAGGCATCGAGACGCTGCAGATGAGCGGCGTGAAGTCTTCGCCTCGGACGTAATTATCGAGTCCGTGTACCGGAAGGTCTACATCCGAGTACGTCTCGAAGTCGATACCGATCTTCACTTAGTCTTCCTTCCACTTGAGCTCGAAGTGTTGTGCGAGCGCCGACATGATCAGATCGAAATACTGCAGACCGTGATCGATGTCCTCGGTAACAATGCGGTAGAGGGGATCCTGTGGATCCAGTCCCTCCAGCATGATTCCGACACGCTCCTGGAGCGCGAGCTCTACGGTGTACCCGGTGACTGGGTCTATCGTGTCGGGGAAGTACGTCTCGATAGTCTCTCGCCCTTCGAACGGCGTGAACTCACCGTTATTGTAGACTCCGAAGGGGCTCGGTACGGTAACCTTCTCAGGCATGTTAATCCTCCAGGATTGCTTCGTCGTCAGACCCCGTGTTGATAACACCATACAGGATCTCTAGACGTGTTGGACAGGATGGTGAGCCCTTTTCACCACGACTCGTCGGGTTTGCAGGGCAGAAGTTGCAGTGGCTCCCGGCAGCGAATGTGACATCACCGCTCAGGATGGCTCGCTCCGACTCCTTGACTTGGTCTGCCCAAGCCAGGAGTGACCGGCGATCGATCTGCCACGATGAGAAGTTATTCCGCTGCATGATATGCAGGTGGATCTCTGTCTCATCCTTGAGGAACGACCTAGCGTAGTACATGAGTTGCTCATTGTTGAAAGCATCGACCGGTGTCTGTCCGGTCTTGAGATCTAGCACGTGCAACACGTTGCCACGTCGGATCAAGATATCGACAGTCGTTCGAGGCGCTGTTGAGAGCCACGCTGCTCGAATAGACTCCTCTACGAGAACCTCGTCTGCACCCTTAACGAGTGCAGCTGTGTACTCGATAGACTCAGCGAGAAAGCGAATAGCCCGAGGCGTGCTCTTGCCCTCGTGCTCGAGATCTTTGATGATGTCGTAATCAAGTGGCGGCTCTGTCCCATAGGTCAGGAACCACCACGTGATATATTCCTTCGCTGATCGGATGATCGCATCCCGATTCTTACCGTAGACGTCTGCTAGCTTCCACAGAACGTCAGCGGCTGCGAGCAGGTCTGTCGCAGTCTCGAGGATGCGCGCTACGACACTGTGGTACTGCGTACCCTCGTCTCGTGCCTTTGCCTTCTCTGACTTCTCGACCGTGAAGCCTGGAATCGCTTTCTCGAGATTCGCAGATGCGTGACAGTTGTGATAGCGCGATGCATAGCTTGCACTAAATCGCAACTGTAGAGTGTCAGTCATGAGTGGACTCGATGTAGAGTCGAATGGGTTGATCTTGATTGACTGCAGCGCTGAGCCGCTCCATCAACTGTGCGTAGGTCAACAGCTCGCGCTTGCCGCTCCCGATCCACGCTGCACTATCCGGACCCTGAGAGTCTGGAGTAAAGACGATGTACTTCATTTCTCGCGCTCCTAAGCTTAGAGAGCGGGCCAGGCGACCCAAATTCGCCTGGCCCGCTCGGTGTTTCTACTGGCAGGACTCGCAGTCGAGATCTGCCATTGGATCCACCGGAACGACGTAGTCGCCTACGAAGTCGTTCATGGCGTATCCTTTCTCCGGGAGTTACAACCTCCGGCTCCGGCGAGCCTACTCCCAGTCGTCGCCGTCCGCGAGCACGTCCGCGTCCTGAGCGCCGCCGAACTGTCGGAGCTCACGGTGTGCCTGCAAATACGCCATGTTGGTGTACGCCGACACGCCGTAGCCCTGAGCTTCGAAGGCGTTGAACCGGACATTGACTCGGAACGGCCAGCCCGCACCCCACCACAGGGCGGTGTGGTCTGTCTGCTCGTGCATGAGATGCGTCACCGACGAGAGCGGCACGACCTCGAGCGGCTCTGTCTCCGGGAGGTCATCCTCTCGGAACAGCGCCTTCAGACCGATCGGCTTCTGCTCGGGCGGCCCCGAGATCTTCATCTTGGAGACGATGTCGCCGTACTCGTTCTTCTCGATGTTCTCGACATCGCGCTCGTTGAGGTCACGGATCGGAAGATTCTTCTCCGACCAGTCCTCGGCCTCGACGAGCTTCACGAGCTTGGCGATGAGCTTCGGGTCGATGCCCTTCTTCTTGTCGGTCTGCGCCTGCAGCGTTGCGGCGAACGGCAGGTAGGTCTCGAGCAGGTAGTTCTTGACTCGATCGTGCTGCGCCTGAGTCAGGAGCAGCGTGAGACTGATCCGGTCATCGAAGCGCGGCTTGGGAATGCCCTTACGGGACCGCCATTCCTGCAGCTGGTTGATGTTCTCTACGGTGTACAGCGGGAACGACATGATCCCGTTGACGTTGAGATTCTTGGGGTATTCGATTTCGGCCATGTGGCTTCTACTTTCTGGTTACTGTACAGTGGTAATAACTCGTTCCACGGAGAGTTAGACCGCCCAGCGAGCTTCCCCACTACGGACTGGGTATTCAGTTGTAGACTCAGACCCTCTCGAGACGGTCGATCCAACGCTCGTCCCGTGGGAGTGAGTCATTCCTCTGATCGGTCAGAGGAATCTTGATGTCGCTCTAGCCAGGCTTCCGATGCGCGGTCTGCGTCCTCGGCCAGGTCAGCCTTGATGGTCTCTCGCAGTTTGTCCTCTTCGTCTGGCTCATCGAGTTCCGGCAGCGCTTCGACCGTGGCAAAGTGCTGGAGATTGATGAGGACGGGCTTCCAGACATACCAGGTCTCTGGTGTCTGTTCACCATTCAAGAATGGCTTGTAGTCTCGACGCTCGATCTCGATCCAGCCACCCCCATATTCTACTACTTCTCGAACCCTCTCACTGATAGACTGAACTACTGTAGGGTTCGAGAAGACCTTGATGCGCCCGTCGATGTTACCGTAACCTGGCAGTACCAGTCGGATTCCGAGTTTCTTCATTAGTGTGCCCTTCCTGGTTTGCGGTGCCGACCCCGAACTGCGTACCTGAGTTGGACGCGTGCTCGTGTACCAGATGCGCACGCTTCAACTTGAGCGCGTGTCATGGCCTTGTTTAGGTTGGACCACAATGGTTTACCATTCACGAGCCACCACTTAGGCATTGTGAATGTCCAGAACACGCCCTCTCTGAGCTGGTCCTCTGGCATCAGACCTTCACCGCCTCGACAGCGAGATCGCGCGCGGTCTGCAGCACGGTACCCGGACTCAGTACTGCTCGACGGAAGCGGGACTGCGGCGACTGTGCTCGGCGCACGTGCTCGTTCCACGAGCTCGCGCCCTCGAAGAGACTGAGCGCAGTCAGTTCAATGCCCGCCGTCATCGGACTAAAGATCTCGCCGATGAGGTCGAGTCGGTCTGCTTGCAGGTTGGCCATCGCTCGGTCAGTGATGAACTTCGGTTCAGGCAAGAACTGATTCACGAACCAGTTCACGCCGTCGATCGTGACTCGCTGGTCGCCGAGGAACTCCTTGGCCTGTACCCACTGACGAATGTCCTCTCGCCAGGCAGCGAGCGCACCGCGTGCTGCCTCGATTCGCTCACTGAGGTTCTTGGTGTGAGCGAACGTGAGGTTCATGCCATTCTGCTCGGCGTCCAAGTCAGCTGCTCGGCTCGTGTTCTTGCACACGACCCGCACGTTCGTCCCCTGGAAGCGGAATGCCGCACCGGTCTCGTACGAGTTCTGGAACAGGCCGAAGGCGACTGTCTCGCCCTGTGGGTCGTTGGCGACGTGGATCGGCTCATCCAGCTTCAACAGGATAAAGACATCACGGCCAGCGCGCAGACTGCCCGCTGTCTCGATGAGAACGTTCTTGTCTTGACCCTGTACGGTCTCAGCGAGTGCGTACATGTCGTCGATGCTAACATCGACTCGATCGGTCGGAACGGTAGCGAGTACCTCGTCCGTGTCTGTGCGGACGTTGAACTCCTGATCCTCGACGAGGACAAATTCCTCGCGCATGATCCCGCCCTCGCTGACGGTGATCTGCTTGCGGTACACTGGCTCTCGAACGACCTCCCAGTCGTGGACCAGCTTGCGCGTGTCCTCAAGGCTCAGGTAGTCGTCACTGTAGGTCTCTAGACCGTGCCAGGTGTATTCACGAACTGAAAGGACTTTGTCCTTATCAGTGATCTCGTGGGCCATTGTGCCCATCCTTCCTTGGCGGTTCTACTATTATACCACGGCGGGGGCGCGGGCGCACCCCCTCCTCAGTGGCTCGAGGTTGCCGCGTGTGGCCCCCGGCCCCCACCCGTGGAGGGTGGCCTGGCCGGGGGCCACAGTGTGGCAGAGGCGGGCCGCTGGCCGCTAGTCGCGGCGGGCGCGGCGGCGGGCCACCAGGCCCAGGATCGCCGCACCGACCGCGAGCGCGAGCGACGCGACGGCGATCCACGAGAGGAGCTGATCCTCGCTCGTGAACGCGCCCGTCTCAGCGAGCTCGTCGGTCGGCGTTGCAACCGGCACGACCGGCTTCGGCGACTCCGTCACGGGCGGCTCTTCCTCCTCGACGGTGCAGTCACCGTCGTAGTGGATAGTGCGCGTCTCGGTCACGACCTCGTCACTGCTCTCGATCGTCCAGCCGGTGTGTGGGTCGCCGACCACCGTGTACGTGGTGGTCGTAACGGTCCGCGACTCCTCGCCGTCCGGCACGTCGCAGCTGACCTCACCGCCCGTCCACTCGCTGTAGGTAACGAGCGGTTCGGGCGTCTCCGGCGCACAGACACCGCCATCGAGGAACCGCCACGACTGAACGATAGCGGAGTCCTCGATCGGCGAGCCGTGCAGCGAGTCGTCAGCGAGGACGGCGTCGATGTCTTCGCGCCAGCCCTCGTAGTCGTCCTGCTGCACCTGAACGCCACACGCAGGCACGTAGTCCGTGCCGAGGCCGAGGAACGACTGCGGCCACGAGACATCGTTCGAATCCTGCGGGTCAGCGGTGAGGAACGTCGTCTGCCAGTTGACGGTCAACTCGCACCACGAACCGACGTTGACCTCGATCGTGGGCTCACCGATCGCAGCCTGATACGGCTGATCGATGATCGTCTCCTCGTGCGTGACGGCAGGCTGGTACGCCTGATCGATCACGACACGAGTTTCGTGAGCGTAGTACCAGCCGAGGCCGGGGTTCCACGTCAGCGAGTCGCGCCACTTCTCCTTGCCGGTGATGAGCTGCTTGTAGAGATACTCCGTGTGAGAGATCTCAGGCACCTCGGGCGAGTCGACGACGATCTCGACGTGCGAGACCTCGGGCACTTCCGGAACGTAGTCCGGGTTCGGCTGAGTCTCGTAGACAGCCTGACAGTACTCGTCGGGCACGGTGACTGCGGTGGCCGACAGTGGAACTGCAACGAGTGCAGCGCCAGCGCCGAGCACCAGCGCGAGCGTTGCTCGCACGATGTTCTTCATGTGGTTCCTCTCTGTAATTCCGAGCGGTTACTCGGAAGTCATTGAATCGATTGTGTAGTCCTGCATCAAGAGACCTGCTGGCTCTGTGCCTCGACCACGACAGTGAATGCATCTCTCGGTAGTGTCAACGTCAGGATAGATCCACCACCCGTTGAAGCAGCCTTCAGTGCACTTCACGAGCAAGATGTCTCGTCCTCGGTCTGCGCGACCACTACCTCGAGTGAGCAGGGTTCCTGACATAGGCAGGAGGACTATTGCATCGAGCCCTAGCATCGGGCCAAACAGCCACCAGCCTCGGTCGAGTGCCTGAAGATCTCCGTCACCATAATCGGCAGCCATGCGATATCTGCGATACGGGATCTGGAGCCCGTCCTTAGTAGTGAGGACTTGAACCTCAAGACCGAACGTATCTGGTTTACCCACGATGTCCTCCCTGAATGATGCACGAGCAATAGGGCACCGTGCAGCCTGAAAGGTCGTGCCGGTACATGAAGTGAGTGCAGGGACAGAGCTCTTGACTCGGTCCCGTGAGTGCCATTGGCACGTAGACGCTGACGCCCATGATAGTCTCCTTGACTATGGCAGTCGGTGTAGATTGAGTGACGTCGGAAACAGGAGATAGGTCCGATGCGCTGTTTGAACCCGAGCTGGATCTCTGACCTGATCGGGTCTCATGAGATTCGGAATGCTCGCTAGGTGTGGGAATGGCTTCAGACAGTTCGCACACACGATGAGGCGCTGATCATAGAGCCGGACGACGTTCCTGAACGGTCCATTCTCCTGTCGCTCGTATGCGCCGCACGAGCAGTACGCGTCGGGCCGATCGAAGACCCCGATCACTCGTGCTTCTGCAGACAGCGGTCTGAGCGCGATGATCTGATCTTGAGCTACTGCAGCGTCGTCGTACTCGATGAGGACGAGGCGAGCCATGCGTTACTCCTCGTTTTGGAGCATGTCATCCAAGCAATCGCCGCAGACCGCTGAAATGAGTAGCTCCCGATCATCTGCCGAGTGGTTCGGCAGGATATTCTGGATAAACTCACCGGTCTTGAATCGATTGTTGAGACGATCATACTCGTCCTGAGTGACTGTGACTGTCTTCGGCTTGTTACAGAGTATGCAAGTGATCTTGATCTCGACCATTATCGAAGTCGGCCCTTCGGCTTGCAGCCAGAGTGAATGAAGCCTACGATGGGTGGCTGACCCGAAGGCGTGCTGAGTCCCCAGAGCAGGCCCGCGTCTGGACGCCGACCACCGCAGATGATACAGATGTGCTTCACGTGTTTCTCAGTCTTTCTGTAAGAGTAGGTGAATATGACGAGGGGCCAGTCCCCATCCGGGTGACTGGCCCCTCTACTGAGTGTGTGCTGTCCAGCCTACACTCAGATCTCGACGCCGCGCGCCTTGAGCAGCTCGGCGAGCGCCTCGAGCTGTTCGGGAGACGCCTTCTCGACCATCTCCTGCGCACGCTCGGCATCCGTCTTGCGCGGGCGCTTCGACTTGGGCAGCCAGAACGAGGCACCGTTGCCACGGAGCTCGTAGTCGGCGTACTCGCCGGTCAGACGACGCTCGACGTCCTCCTTGACCTTCGCGATCTGCGTGTCGATCTGCGTGTGGATCTCCCCGAGACCCTCGGTCGCGAGCACGGCCTCGATGTCGGCGGCGTAGCGGTCGAAGAGCGGGATGAGGTCGGGCGCGTAGCGCTGGGCGAAGACGTAGTCGAGGACGACGCGCTTGTCGGAGCGCTTGTCGGTCAGCGAGACGTCGAATGCAGGCTTCTCTGCAGTGGCCTTGGCCATGATGTGGTTCCTTCCATATGGATGATAGTGTGACAGGCTCTGTGTGGGCCTGCCCCCAGTGTCCGGACACTGGAGCCGAGACAGGATCGGGACGCCGGTGCCGATCCTGCCGCAGCCTCAGCCGCCGGGCGGAGATTGGGCGTGTACCTATTTTACCGCGCGGGTGCGCGGCTACTGTTGACTTTGGATGAGCGCGATCTCGTGCTCAGCCGACTTCTGGAGTGCATAGAGTCGACACAGCGACATGGATGCGCCGTGAATTCGATCTAGCTTGAAGTCTATATCTCTGAGCAGTCGCGTTTCCTGAGTAGTCTCACAGAACGGGCAGTAGTACGATACGACTTTTGGGACGTCGATTACGTACATGATCTCGACATCGAAGACAGCAGACACTCCAGGGAACTTATCGGTACCAGCCCACTGCCACCGCTTAGCACGAGCATCATAGATGCCGTACACGGTGAGTTGCGTTGTTTCGTCGTACCGAATTCGACCCTTCCAGAAGTAGTCACGGTCGCCGGTAGGGAGGCCGGTGACCTTCTGCCACTCGTGCGTGTCGTCGTTCATGACAGCAGCCCCATTTCGGTTGCACGCTTTTTGAGAGTATTGACCGCATCCTTGACGCTGGTACCGTATGCGTCTCCAGCGTCTTGCATACTTTGAACAGTCACGATCAGTCTGAGAAGCTCTGCAGCGTCTGGATGCTCGTAGACTTTGTCTTCGAGCTCGATCAGTTTCCGTTCGGTGAGCCGCACACGGATGCCTGCCTTCTCGATGCGAGGATCATACTTCCACCCGAGTCGAGCGAGTGCTTCGCCATAGATGCAGCGATCCTTAGAATCGGGTGCTTCGTCTGGACCACCATAGAAGCAGGTATACGTCTTCGGGTACTGATAGTGTTCGCCTCGATCTACGATGACAGCTTCGAGCTGTTCGATGAGGTCTTTGAGCTTGATCTTGAATGCCATTGTTTTAAACGCTTTCTTTGATGGAACAGGTGGCGGCAGTCTCCGACGGCTACCGCCACCTGGTCTAGACGAACTAGGCCTGCTTGAACTGTGCGATCTTGCGCTCGTAGCGCTTGATTTCTCGCACGAGCATCTGTGCCTGGACTTCTTCCTTGCGGAGTCTCATGCCGACGGGCGGGAGCTCATCGAGTTGCTTCTGCCAGTGCTGCAAGCGCGCTTGGAAGAAGGCCAGATCCTCCTTGTCCTGCTCGGTGCGGTCGATCTGCTTACGGGTGCCCCGACCAGGGCGCGGCGGGCTGTACATGGATGGTCGTTCCTTCCTATGCGTGTGAACAGTTGATGTCGTGCGGCGTCATGAAGCACTCGTCGCACACTGGTTTTGTCTTGCCGTACTTGATCCCGGCCAGCTTGATCTGGACAGGGGTCAACAGCATCTTCTCGAGGAATTCATCGGGCGCTTCGTCGTATGCACGAGTCAGCGCTGCCGACGTCTTCTGAACGTCGCCGTAGTTCCTGTTGAACAGGATTGCGAACTGTAGCAGCGTGTGCTCGGTCGTAAACAGACGCTGGAGCTCTTCGAGCGTCCACGGCCTGCTCGGTACCTGCGGAGCCTGAGCCCGTGCCCACGCTTCGCGCTTGCGCGCTGCTTCACGACGACGCTCGAGCTCTTCACTGCTGCGCCGAGCTGCTCGGTCGTCTGGATAGTGTCGAGTGCCTCGCCCGTTCATGCGCGGTAGTCCGAGATGATTCGGTCTGCAACTGCACGGGCGTCGGCCACCGGCTCACTGAGTGCGTCAGTCAGTCGTTGGCGCAGGCCACCAGTGTATCCGAGCAAGCGGTACAGGTTGGTGGCCAGGACGTAGGCGCGCTTGCGCTCCTCGTCAACGCGTGCGAGCTCCGTTTCCAGACTCTCGAGCGAGGTTACGGCTTTCTCATAGGCGACCGGGTTCTGAACGTTCTCGCTCAGAACACGGCGCACCACGTTCCCGTCGTGCATGGCCGTCAGACGAAGAAGCGCGCCACGGTATCGTGGTCGTGGTCCATTGCAGCCGTGTAGAGCTTGAGCAAGTCGTCATCGCTCAGCTCACGGTAGTCACGATTGACTGCCTGAAATGCTTGCTGGACCATGACGTGAAGCGCGACGTGGAGCTTCTCGTTCTCCGCACAGACCTTGTCGTAATTGGCCTCGTTGATGCCGTCGATCACGCGCTGCATCTCGCGCTCAGCACCGATCAGCAGCAGCCGACGGTTCGCACGCTTGAGACGATGCTCAGCGACACTGATCCAGTACGCGGCGAGGCCGAAGAGCAGCACGACCACGACGATGGCGGTCCAGAGCGGCATGATGGGAATAAACACTGGGTCTTTCCTTTGTGTGTTGGTGGACTGCTCAACGGTTGCTGAGCAGGGTTACAATGTCCTCGAGCGCAGTCGCGATTCGGGACAAGTCTCTGGCGATGGCGACCCACTCTGACGGTGGCTCCTCGCTCTGGCGAGCGCTGGCAGGTGATTGAGGACGGCGACCACGCAGCTTGCGCAGTCCGTGCTCTGTGCGATACGCGTTCCGACGACGCTGCAACGCATCGTACGACAGGCCAGTCACTGAGTGGAACGCGTTGTAGATATCGTTGAGAGTCAGCGAGTCGTCACGGAACGCTGCTTCCAACAACTCTCTCGTTCTCTCATCCACGATAGATAACCTTTCTCTATTACTATTCTACCATGAAATAGCCTATTGAATCGGAAAATAGCCATGATTCCTGAACAGCCGTTCAGATGCAGAGCCCTGCACAAGCGCAAGCCTGCGCCTTCATGAATAGCGTAACTTCGTGTTCAGGGCAGGTAGCGCGTATATTGGCGCGTGTATCGGCTAATACGCGGCTAAAGACGCGCACTCCGGGCCGACTGCCCATGCGGTGCATGGAGCCACGCTGCGTATTTAGCGCGTGGATCGAGTGAGCGCGTGTATCGCGCGTGTATCGGCTGGATACACGCACTGCGGGCCAGCTGCCCATACAGTATATGGGGCCACCCCCGCGTGTATCGCGTGGATCCAGTTTTGATGGATTTAGGTAAGAGGACCGAAGGAAGAAAAAAGAAACAGAAAAGTGGAGGGTACGGAAAGTTCCCCCAGTTTTCGGATACACGCGATACACGCGCCCCCGGCCGGGCAACGTGCCCATGTAGTGTATGGGGTCAGGGTGGCTAGGCGCGTGTATCGGGTGGATACACGCGCGATACACGCGCGATACACGCGCCCACCCGTGAGCAACACTGACTTGTACAGGAGCTGGCTCCGAAGTCCCCATCCTGTCCGTTGAAACATGGATAGAGTTTCTACTCGCCTCACAGAATCTCAGGGACGAGACAAGAAGAGCTTCTCGAAACGAGACAGTGGCGTGCAGGCTGTGAGAGAAAAAAGAATGGTAGCCGATTGGCTACCATCCTCTCGTTACGGGACTATGAACTCGTGTCGCAGCACCTGCTTGATCTCGCTGAGGAGCGAGAGCGTAACCTGCTGGTTGAACGTCAGGTGTTGCCGACCCTTGATCGAGTCCGCTGCGATGTCGATTTCGTTTGCGAGCATCTGCAGCGTGTTGTGATTGCCGTCCTCCGCTACCTGGAGCGCGGCGACGATGAAGTCGTCGAGAGCGTTCATGGCAGCGGCAACGCGACGTACCTGGCTTCGTGTGGTGATTTCGGACATGGTGTGATCCTTTCATGACACATACCAAACAATAGCATTGACACATGCTGTAATAGCCATTACAGCATTGAGAACTAGCAATCATGAATAGTTTGTTTGTTGTTATTGGCCTTCGCAACTAAGCCGTTGCGCAAGCGCAAGAAGCTAGAATAAGATTCAATAGGTCATGATGATATTGTTTAGCTATTGTGTGATAGCGTTGTGAAAAGAAATAGCAGCCATTAGGCTGCTATTCCTGTTGTTAGGCTGCCGACTTGATGATGTCGTCAGCCTGCTTGATGACGTCGCTGTGGAATGTGCGGATGCTGGCAATCAGCTGACGATTCGCTGCGAGTTCCTGGACGAGATCGTCCACGTCGGCTTGCGCCTCCTGGACCTCGTAGGCTGCAGCAGTTCCTGCCTCGCGACGCTGCTGAACGTCGGCGAGAACGGAACGTGCTTCTGCGAGTTCCTGCTTGATGACGTCGTTGCGTGCGGCGAGCTCAGTCCCCTGAGCGCCGCGCTTTTCAGCGAGCGAAATGCTGATGTCCAGCAGAAGATGGATCCGCGCCAAGGCTTCGGACTTGTCCTGTGGAGTCTGGAAACGGAGCTCGATCATCTTGTTGATGGATGCGCTGATGTCAAAGCCGCTTGCCATGTCACTGTCCTTCCCGTGTTGTAGTAGAGTATTGCTACCAGAAAATTGACTAGTTGGTTTCAAATAGTGTCTATTAGGTTTCCCCAAGTGATTGTACACGTTCTAGTGTACAGTTTCTCTAAATAATCAATAGTAGGGGGGTATATAGTGTCTATTAGGTTGTTTAGTAATATCAAGGATCTGCTCAAAAGTTTTTTCCAAGTTTTTGACCTGAGACTCTTCCGGTCTCACCTAGTCTCCGGAACCGTCCCGGCACGAAACTCGGGTGGAAACCGTGTCCCGGCGATCGGTCCAAAGACGCGGTCATTGTTACTGGTGGTTCCGGAGGGTGACTATCTTGGTGGCGCTATCGCGGGCATTTCCCCGTGAGGGAGGCGGGCGCGGTATCATTCCTTGGGTGGTCCGCCGCCCCGAAAGCAAAGGAGACGCAATGCAATACGATGCGACCGGGATCTCGCTCGGCGGCCTTCAGGGGCTGACGACCTTCACGCTAGATGAAGCGGGCGAGCTGACCATTCGTGGTGAGGCAGACGGCGTCCGTCTGAATGCAGACGCAACGCGTGAGCTGCAGCAGTTCTTCCTCGACCTGCCCATCGCCGACAATCCCACTGCCGAGAGCGACGAAGACGACATCGACCCGGTGACGGGTGAGCCGTGGCTCATCGTCGTGAATGGCGAGGAGATCACGGGCGCTGCTGCACGGGAGCGCGTTCTGGCGAACCGCGAGCGCGACGAGACTGAGGCGGCTCTCCTGCAGCAGCACAAGGCTGCTGAGCTCGAGAAGCAGCACACCCGCAAGGAGCTCGATGACATGGCTCGTGAGGCCGGTATCGAGAAGCCCGAAGGGTTCGCGACCAAGCTCGAAGTCGCGGAAGCGTACCTCACCATCATCGATCACGAGTAAGCACACAGTACGAGAAGGGGCCGAGCCTTGGTTGACTCGCCTTCGTGGGCCACTCCCGAACCTGGGAGTGGCCCTCAGAAACCCTCCTGGGTTGCAGCGCCGAGTGGCG